>ERZ887849.2995-NODE-2995-length-13253-cov-5.580694_pt1 | contig 13253 bp, 10 predicted proteins | sample MGYA00521267_ERZ887849 | MGnify/ENA primary metagenome ERZ887849 (study PRJEB32303, sample SAMEA104408601) | aquatic metagenome | biome: Brackish water; feature: Pelagic; material: water | place: Baltic Sea | collected 2014-06-06T16:11:00 | depth 2,863 m ... | reverse complement strand
CAGCCATGAGAGTTGTTGTACTTTCCGATTGCCCACGTGTTCCAGGACGCGTCATGGATGAACTCCCCATCCTGGGTGAGGCGCATCGCGTAGTTGGTGAGCACATTCCAGCCCTCAACAGGGTCGGGGTTGATGAGTCGACGCTGTTCTTCATGGGTGGTGATGAGCTTGGTGCCGCTCTTGGTTTCCCAGTCCTTCTTGCCACCGGTAATGGGCATGACGCGCTCGACCTTGCCATTACGGACGAAAGACATTTTCATGGTGCGGAAGTTAGTCTTCAACACCACCGCATCACCGGTGCGAAACGTGGAGGTGACCTTGGGGCCGTACCAACTGCCCGCGCCCTGCACTGAGCGGAGGTCGGCCTTGAGAGTGATCTTTGCATTGCCCGGCCACAAGCCCTTGGGGCGAAATACGGCTTCGGTTGAACTAATCCAGTGCCACGAGGTTGCACCGAGTTTTTTCGTGGAGATCACCTTCAGCTTCTTCTCCACCGCAGCTCGATCAGTGATGGCCATGCCAAAGGTGACTCGCAACGGGATGCCCACCCCGAACTCATCCTGGTTCACGCGGGGGCTCACGCTCACGCTGAACGCACTACTCGCGGGCAGGGTACGGAAGTTGATGCTCACCTTCGACCCATCAGCCGCGGTGACCTTGGCGAAGTACCGGATGGCCGGAGCCAGCGGATCAGTCTTGTACATACGATTCTTGCGGGTCTTGTTCACATCAACGCGTGCCCGCTTATCGCGGTATTCGCGGACCACGATCTTGGAACCCGGAGCTACCTCATTGATTTTTAGCACCGAACCATAGGGCACCTTGGTGCCACTGGAGACCGTACGGCCGTTGACCGAAAACTCAACCCGCTCAGCCAAGCCGGGCGCGGGCTCAGGGTCAGGCGTGGGTGTGGGTGTGGGTTCAGGCGTGGGTGTGGGTTCAGGCGTGGGTGTTGGTTCAGGCGTGGGCGGGTCGGTGGGCTCAGTCACCACGGTGGAATCGTCCACACTTGTGGTGTCGTCAGCGGAAACGATGGGGGTGGCGATACCCACACCCGTGGGGTCCGACGGATCTGCCAAAGCTACGCCAACACCGGTCGGAACAATCAAGGCCATCGCAGCAAAGGCACTGAGGCTTGCCTTCAATGCCCATCGTGACCCGCGCATGAATCTACCCCTCTTTGAGTGTGTCTCCCAGTATGCCTGCTGATCGGCCTGGAAGTGACACCGAGAGGTCGCTTTCTTTGGGTTGCCGCCTTGGAATCTTCTCTATGCAGGAGAATCACGAAGCATTCGGCGCAGGATCTTCCCCGAGGCAGACTTAGGTACAGCGTCGACGAACACGATCTGGTGAATCACCTTGTAGGAGGCGACCTTGCCAGTCATGAACTCGGTGATCTGCCCAGCGGTCAGGTCCTGGCCGGCTGCGACCACGACGAAGGCCTTGGGTACCTCGCCAGCCTCTTCGTCTGGAACACCGATCACAGCGGCGTCTGCGATGGCCGGGTGGGTGAGGAGGAGAGCTTCAAGTTCAGCAGGTGCTATCTGGAAGCCCTTGAACTTGATCAGTTCCTTCACCCGGTCAACGATGGTGAAAAATCCTGCCTCATCCACGATGGCCACGTCACCGGTGTGCAGCCAACCGTCGGCATCCACCGTGATCGCGGTGGCATCGGGATTGTTCAGGTAACCCTTCATCACCTGCGGTCCGCGCACCCATAACTCACCACGCTCACCCACATCACGATCTTCACCGGTATCAGCATCAACAATTCGACAATGCGTGTTTGGCACGATCATCCCCACGCTGCCGGGGAGCGCCTGTCCGGGAAAGGTCAGGTGCGTTACCGGACTCAGTTCGGTCATGCCATACCCCTGCACCACTGGGCAATCAATGCGTCGGGCGGCCTCCTCGGCAAGTTCGGCACTCAACGGCGCGGCACCAGAAAACACCTGGATCAAACTGGACAGGTCGTATTCATCAATCATCGGGTGCTTGGCGAGCGCTAAAACGATAGGTGGCACAACGAAAAACCGCGTAACCCGGTGAGTGTCGATGATGGTCAGTGCCTGCTCAAGATCAAACCTAGGCATGGTGACCACCGTTGCTCCCTTAGTGAGGAAGCCATTCATCAACACCTGCATGCCGTAGATGTGAAAGAAAGGCAGGACAGCCAGCACCACCTCGTGGTCGATGGGCTGCAGTCCCGGCTCAATTTGCACCAGGTTCGCCACCAGATTGCGATGGGTCAGCATGACACCCTTGGGATACCCGGTGGTCCCTGAGGAATAAGGCAAGACGACCACGTGATCAGCTAGATCTACTCGCACCTGATCCATCGGTTCGCCCAATAGGTCAGCAAATGACACGGTGCCTTCGTCAGATTCATCAATCATGACCGTGGTGGCGACCTCGGTTCCTTCTACCGCTTTGGCTGCCACTTCGGCGAAGGCCGAAATGGTTACAAGCAGCCTCGCCCCGGAGTCGCGTAGTTGGAAGCGCACTTCATCTTCGGTGTAGGTGGGGTTGATCGTGCTCACCGCGACCCCGGCTCGCGCGGCACCATGAAACACGATGGCGTACTCAGGAATGTTGGGAGCCATCAACGCGATCGTCGAACCGGGGGCGAAGCCGCGGGCGGTGAGCCCGCCTGCGAAAGCTCCGATCAGGTGTGCGAGTTGAGCGTAGGTGTAGGCACGCCCGGTGGGACCGTCCAGCAGTGCTACCCGATCGGGTATCTCAGCCGCTCGTCGGAGTACATAGTCGGTGACACTGACGGCAGGAATTTCTACGTCGGGGCTTGGACTGCGGTGAATGATCATCGGGCTCCCTCGCTCGGCTATTGCAGCGACCCTAGACCGCTCCGGGGGGAGGTGTACCTATTTTGTCGGCAACTTCTTCGGTGGACATACCGGCTTTAAGTTTGGATCGCCCGGTACGGGTGGCAATCACCAGGCCGGCCAGAATAATGACGGCGCCTAGGGCATCGGTGAGGGTCAAACTTTCACCGAGCAGGGTGATGCCGATAGTGACGGCCACCAGCAGGATCAAATAGGTGGCGTCCCCGGCTACCGACGCCCCACCGGCACGAATGAGGGCATGCTGCAAGACATAACCGATGCCGGTGCCAAAGATGCCTAGGACCAGCAGGCCGAGGACGGCAGAAATTTCAAAACTGGCCGGGATCGCAAAGCCGAAAGGCAGCACGAGGGTGAGTTGCAAGGCGGCCAGACTCAGCTGACCGGCGGCGATAGCAAGGCTCGATCCGGTGACGTTGCCCAGTTGGATGCGCGCGTAAACGATGCCGCAGGCATAGGACGTCGTGGCCCCGAGGATAGCCAGAATGCCCCAGGGGTCGGTGGTTCCCCATCCGGCCCAGGGCTGCACCAAGACCATGACACCGACGAGGCCGAGGAGCACGCCAATGAAGCGCGTTCGGGTGATCCGCTCGATGGGCACGAAGGTCGCGACAAGCGCGAGGGTGACCAACGGAGTGATGGCATTGACGACACTGGCTTGGACCGTGGAGATGCGTGTCATGGCGATGGCCATGCAGGTAAAGGAAATGGTGTTGAACAGCAACGCAGCGATGAAGAGTTTGCGCCAGACGTTTCGGTCCCGCGGGAGTCGGCCGCGAGTAATCGCCAAAATAATGAGCAGCGTGACGGCCGCCAAAAATGAACGACCCCACGCCACCTGAACGGGGGTGAACATGTCGATGGCCAACTTGACCCACAGGTAGTTAGCGCCAAAGGTGACCGAGGCGAGCAAGAAAAGAACGAGGGTGCGCGCGCCCGGGCGCGTGGTCATCGCCAAGCAGGTACAGCGGGCACTGCATCAACTCCGTGTGCGGTGAGATCTGTGCCGGAGTCTCTACCCAGCAACCAGGCCAGCATCGCAACGGCAGGCCCAGAAACAAACGTGCCGCCCTCGTTGACCTGCAGTTCGTGTCCGTCGACAACCACTCGAGCGACCGGGAAGTCGTCACGTTGAACAAAGTCGTCAATCACTAACCCAATCATGCGCTCAGCCATTGGCGTAGGCCAGTTTCGCCAGGTGTAGGTATCGATTCCTAGGTCGGAATGATGAATGCAGACCTCTTGTAGGCGGTGGCGGGCAAGGGAAGCCGCAGGCACGAGCATTCCGTTTCCTAGCACAACCATTGATTCGCGTTGCTGTTCTGAAAGCGCGGCGAGGTCGCCGGCCAATGCGTCAATGGATTGCGCCACGGCTGCCTGATGGCGAACCCGGGACCGATCGCTATGAAGATCTACGTCGCTATTGCGCACATCGCGGGTGATGTACATCGGGCGTTCGAATCCATCGCGTGCCCACCGGGCGAGGCGACCGATACCACGTGCATTGCCCTCAAGGTGAGCCAAGACATGACCGCGACTCCAGCCGGGCAGACCGGAAGGGCTGCGAACATCGGCATCGGACATCGCCGCGATCGAGTTGATCAGTTCGGTGGAGCAGGTGCCCAGCAGGGCGAGATCGTCCGACCAGGCAACAGCGTCGTCTGCGGTGCTATTCATCGTTTGTCCAAACTATTCATCGTGCGTCCAATGCAAGGGCGGCGAGGGCGGCGTTGACGATAGAACCGGTGTCGAGATCGTTTGCACCGTAGAGATCTGCGATGGTGCCCGATTGACCGAAGCCATCGACCCCGAGCGGAACGCAGGGCACACCGAGCGCGGAACCGAGCCACGACATCGCGTGACTGGCCGCATCATGAACCGTGACGATCGGCGCTCGGTCACCGAGCACCGACCATAGGGGGCCGGCCAGGCTGGGTGTGGTTGCGGTGCGCACACCCTGTCGTAGGGTGCGCTGCCACGAGGAATACAGCCGGTCCAGGCTGGTCACATCGACAACGTGCGCGGCAACTCCCTCTTCGGCCAACTCTTCTGCCGCCTGCAAAACCTCCGGCAGCAGTGGCCCCGACGAGACCAGATGTACCAGCGGTGCTTTCCCGTCCTCGGTAACGAGTTCGGGGTGCGCCTCAAAGCCGTCACGCAGACGGTAGGCACCGGCGATCACCTGGCGACGCAACACCGCATCCCCCAGACGCTGCCGGGCCTGCGCGAAGGGAGCCTGATCGATCGGGCGAGTCGTGAGTCGAAAGTAGTAGGCACCCTGCTCTGCCGGCGATGCGGTCAGTGGTCCTTCGTCGCCGGAGGCGATGCGGGCAACGGAATCACACAGCAACCAGTCCAAGGCACCGGCGTAGGCCGGTTCGATAGCGGTCACACCGGGCAACTCCAGCCCAATGCTGGCGGTAATGGTGGATTGATGGGCACCACCTTCAGGAGCCAGGGTGACTCCCGAAGGTGTTCCAGCGACGATAAACCTCGCCCCCGAGTAGCACCCGTAGATGAATGCGTCCAGACCCCGGCACACGAACGGGTCATAGACCGTGCCAATAGGAATGAGCGGCTGCGCAGATAGATCCCACGACAGTCCGAGTTGGCCGAGCAGCAAGAACAGGTTCATCTCTGAGATGCCCAGTTCGATGTGTTGACCCGTGGGCCCCTCCGCCCACTTCAAGACGGGGTCGGCGTTCCAGGCGCGCTGCTCGGTAGGAGCAAACACTCCGGTTCGATTAATGAAGCCGGCAAGATTCGTACTCGTTGCCACGTCGGGTGCGGTGGTCACCAGATAGGGAGCAAGATCTTCGCGGCGGCTGAGGTCGACCAGGATGCGACCAAAGGCCTCCTGGGTACTCACCGGGCGCGTCGTAGAAATCCCGGTCGTTGTCGGCACTTCCACATCGATCACCGGTGAGACCGGATCTCGATGCAAAACTTCGCGCCGCTCCGCAGCCAAAATTCCTTCCGGCGATGCTGGGTCGAATCTGTCCCATTCGTTTTCCGCAGTCAGACCTACCTCGGCGCGCAATGTATCTATCTGATCGCCGGTGAGAAGGGCTGAATGATTACGCGGATTACCCGCGATGGGCAAGCCCCAACCCTTGATGGTGTAAGCGAAAACGACACTGGGACGATCAATCACGGCATCGCACTCAGCGAAGGCGTCTAGAAGAGCGTTCATGTCGTGGCCACCGAGGTCGGTCACCAGCGGCTTGAGTTCAGCATCAACCATTCCGTTCGCCCAGTCGACAACCTCGGCTGGTGCGCCATCGAGAAAAGCTGCGCGCAATTCGTCGCCGTGGACAGCGAATAGTGACTGATACTGCTCATTGGGCATGTCATCGATCCACTGCCGCAAAGCTTGGCCGCCCGGCTGGAGGAACGCTGCCTGTAGTTTTCTGCCGTATTTGACCTCCACCACGTGCCACCCTGAAGCTGCGAATTGCACGGACCACTGGTCGATGCGCACGCCGGGGACCACCCGATCGAGGGACTGGCGGTTGAAGTCGACGATCCACATGACGTTGCCGAGTCCGGCCGTGGCGGGGTCGGCAACAGCCTCCCACACATTGCCCTCATCGAGTTCGGCATCACCAATTAGCGCGATGAATCGCGACGCAGGTCGCTCACCGAAGTGGGCATCCACATAGCGGCGCGTGGCAGCAGCGAACAATGGCGCAGCCGCACCAAGGCCTACCGACCCGGTGGAAAAGTCAACAGTGTCAGGGTCTTTCGTGCGCGAGGGATAGGATTGCAACCCACCAAATTCGCGCAGCCGCGTGAGATAAGACCGATCTAGGTCGCCCAGCAAATACGCGATGGAGTGAAACACCGGGGATGCATGCGGCTTAACGCTTACGCGGTCTTCGGCGCGCAGAAATGAAAACCACAGGGCGGTCATGGTGGTCACCAGGCTCGCGCTACTGGCCTGGTGACCGCCTACCTTGATGCCATCGGTGGCGGGTCGCTCTCGGTTGGCCGCATCGACGATACGGGTTGACAACCAAAGAATGCGCCGTTGGATTTCGTCGAGCAGATCCATGACTCTCCCTCAATCACACGCTGTGTAAAGAACGCTATCCGCAACCGTTAGTGGGCCTCAAGGAAGTTCGCAAGAAGCGCGTCCAGGTCCTTGCGCATTTCCTTACCCGCGAAGACGTGGGTGGCCTCTGGCCAGTCAACACTTTCGCAATTGGGCATGAGATCGGCGATGAGCTGCGTGTGGCGCGGCGTCGTAATCGGATCGCGTCCAGCGTTGACCACGATCGCGGGGGTTTGAACGTGGGGCAACTGGTCACGTGCGTCGTAGGTGCGGCAGGCATGGACCAGTCGTCGCTGAGCTTCGAGCCGCCCGTTCAGATCTGGCCAGGTGCCATTGACGCCGAGGAGACGTTCGCGGTTGGCGTTGTAGAAGTCACCGTTGAAGCTGTAACTTGCCGCCAATTTCTGAAATTCCGGCCAACCCATCTTTTCGTGCACGTCGACCATCGTGTTCAGCTGATCAACCATGATCGGATCGGCATAGGCCCAGCAACCGGTCATCAACAGCGTGCGTGCGAGATCGGGGCGCTGAACGGCAATTTGCTGGCCGATGCAGGCGCCCATCCCGACAAGGCCGATGATATGAACGTTGGTCCACTCCAGGTGTTCGAACAGGGCGATGACATCGCGTGCATACAACTCAACCGAAGGCGTCAGGTCCATGTCGTCGGTTGATTCGCGGATTCCGCGGTAGTCATAGATCAACACTTCATAGTTTTCGAACAGGTAGCGCGGGGCATCGGTGGAGCGGCCGTGACAAAACGTGCCCCATCCCCCCATGCATACAGCCCTGGGTGCACCAGGCTTCCCGTGGATCTCGTAGTACATCGAGTGGCCATTGATCTCTTGGGTGGGCATGTTGACCTCCGCGCGCTCTGGGGTGGGTGACGATGGTCTATGTATACAACCTGCTCCCTGGGTTGCGCGACCCCGCCATCAAATTGACCAAATTATGAGAAAAGAGTCCTAAGTCCCTGTGGCCTGGGCCTGAGATTGTGTACTGTGCAACAGTCAGCACTGACAACACAGCGCCACGGACTACGGCTCGCTCGTACACGGCCTACATCCTGCGCTTTCCATCCCGTCATCACAAGGAGGGTCACCGTGGATCTCGGTGTCTTTATTCCCATCGGCAACAACGGGTGGCTCATCTCGACCACCTCACCGCAGTACAAGCCCAGCTTTGAGCTCAACCTCGAAGTTTGCCAGTTGGCAGAAAAGTATGGCTTCGAGTTTGCCCTTTCCATGATCAAGTTCCGCGGCTTTGGTGGCGACAGTGAATTCTGGGACTACAACCTGGAATCCTTCACCCTCATGTCGGCAATCGCTGCTCGCACCGAGCGCATCAAGTTGTTCGCCTCCACCGCAGTGCTCACCCTGCCTCCGGCTGTCGTCGCTCGCATGGCCACCACCGTTGACTCCGTGGCGCCAGGGCGCTTCGGCATCAACATTGTGTCTGGCTGGGCACCGGGTGAGTACTCTCAGATGGGTCTGTGGCCGGGTGATGAGTACTTCGCTCAGCGCTATGACTACTCCACCGAGTACGTGACGATCATGCAGGAGCTGTGGGCCAACGGCACCGTCACCATGGATGGCGAGTTCTTCCAGATGGATGACTGCCACATGAAACCCATCCCCTCCAACAAGATCGAGATCGTCTGTGCTGGACAGTCCGAGCGAGGCATGGCCTTCTGTGCCGAATTTGGCGACTACCAGTTCATTCTCGGTACCGGTGTCAACACACCCACCGCCTATGCTCCCGGCAACGTGCAGTTGTTGGCAGCAGCAGAAAAGACCGGCCGCGATATCGGCTCCTACGTGCTGTTCATGGTGATCACCGGTGATACCGATGAAGAAGCCATGGCCAAGTGGAAGTTGTACAACGACGGTGTCGACACCAAGGCTCTGGCCTGGATGGCCGATCAGGCAGATTCTGATGCCACCGCAGATGCGTCGGGCACCGCAAAAACGATCTCGCTGCCCGAAGGTGCGATCAACTTCAACATGGGTACGCTCGTGGGTTCTTACGAGTCCGTCGCTCGCATGCTCGATGAGGCAGGCTCGGTGCCCGGCACCAAGGGCATCATGTTGACCTTCGATGATTTCATTGATGGTTTGAAAATCTTCGGCGAGAAGGTTCAGCCGTTGATGAAGACTCGCTCGGTTACCGTAGCCGGCTAGTTCTTCTCGCTTTATGTTTTGGGCCTCATCCGCGGCGCGGGTGGGGCCCAAAACTTTCTTGTAGCCAAGTCCATGTCTAGATGAAGGTGTGCCCGTCACAGCCGATGACCTCATTGCGAGCGGCCAGGATGTGGGCACGCATGACGCTGCCGGCCCACACGGCGTCGCGGACCCTGATGGCATCGACAATTTCACGATGGTGATGCAGCGAACGCTTTAGTGCATTGGGGGAATACTTGGAGAACGTCTGCATGACCACGGGTACATGCGTGAGGGACTCCACCATCGACGCTAGTCGCGGTGACTCAGCCGCCTCCATGATCGCGGTATGAAAGCGACGATTCGCTTCGGCCAACATGGGTAGTGACTGCTCTGCGCGCGCGCGGCCAAAGATATCTTCCATCTCTCGACACACGTCGTCGAGTTGCTTCACCGCGATCTCGTCAGCCAAGGCAGCGGCGCGCTCTGCCGCATGGGACTCCAATATCGCACGCAGATCAAAGATCTCGCGTAGGTCTGAGGTGTGCCATCGTGCAACACTGGCACCGCGATTAGGGGTTACCTCAACGAGACCCTCAGAAGCCAATCGTCGTAGTGCTTCCCGCACCGGAGTTCGAGAAATTCCCAGCGTCTCGGCCAGTTCTTCCTCGGCCAGACGCTCACCATGCACTAGCCGACCCGACAGAATCTGATCACGCAACTGGGAATAGGCGATATCGGCAAGTTTGGCCATGACAATCCTCTCCCCCTTCGCGCGTGCTTAGTTGATCTTGTCCAGAGCCCGACGCATTTGCGCGAACTCAACTACCTGGTGACCTACCATCTCCAACGAAGCCTCTGCACCCCTGTCGTCGCAGTGACCCTCGGAGTCAAACTTGGTAACACTGGCATTAACGGTGCAGCCCAGCGGTGTCGGCCAGGCACGGACCGCGTGGGCCACCTGACGCAGTTGGTGCATCGTTGAAGCTGTGGCCTGCCAACCATAAGCCACCGCGATGCAGCCTACGGCTATTCCGTGCAGATAGACGCGCTCATCAGCACGCAGATCTTCGACGTAGTCAAGCGCGTTTTTCATCATTCCGCTGATGCCGCCGTGGTAGCCCGGGCTGGCAACCAAAAGCCCGTCAGCCCAGCGATATGCGGCCACAAGTTCCTGGGCAAGTTCGGTTCGTTCTTCCGTTTCGGTGTCATAGATGGGCAGCATCAGGCTGCGCCCCACAATCGTCTTCACTTCAGCACCATGATCGGTTGCACCACGAACCGCAGCCAACAGAGCACGTTCACTGGAGGAGTCCGGTCGTGTGCTTCCACCGATGGCAAGAATGCGCACCGGGCCTTCGTGTGTTGCCTCGCTCATGCCTGCTCCCCCGCTCTACCTGCCGCAACCCAGGTAGCCACGCGGGCTAGACGCTCACCTTGCAAGCGAGCCGCCGTGAGTGCCACGTCGTCGGGTGGTGCGCCTTTTTGGGAGAAAAATGATGCACCATAAGGGTTTCCGGACACCTTAAGCAGGTGAGGATCGCCGTAACCGAGCGGCACAACAATGGCGCCCCAGTGGTAGAAGTGGTTGTTAATCGCCAAAATCGTGGACTCGAGGCCGCCGTGCGCGGTCGACGCCGAGGTAAATGCTGTACCCACCAAGTCCAGCAGCTTCCCCTGCGCCCACAAACCCCCGCTAGTGTCCAGGAAGGTTTTCATCTGACTCGCCGGGCCGCCGAAGCGTGTGGGTGAACCAATGGCTACCGCATCGGCCCACTCGAGGTCATCCAGGGTGGCCACGGGGTCATCCTTGGTCTTTGCTACGTACTCAGCCCACTTCGGGTTGTACGCGATGGCCTCGGGTGGCGCCAACTCCGGCACCCGACGCACCCGCAGCTGCGCACCCATCGCTTCGGCACCCTCGCCGACCGCTTCCGCCATGGCGGCCAGATTGCCCGTGGAGGAGTAAAACAAAACGGCTACTTTGACGCCGGAATCGTTGGTCATGCCGCACCTTTCGAAGTTGAATTTTGCTGAACCGGAGGAAAAGCACCGGCACGACCGATCATGGCGGGGGCTTCGCGCCCAAGCAGCCCACTCAGCCAGCGGGCCGTATCGGCAACGTGATCGCGATCGATTCCGGTGGTGTAGCCCGATCGCGAAAGGAGGTATTCCAGGTCCTCGGTGCCAATGTTGCCGGTTGCGGCCGGAGAAAACGGACAACCACCGAACCCACCGGCTGCTGCATCCAGCACACGAGACCCAGCTTCAACCGCTGCTAATGCGTTGGCGTAACCGGTGTTTCGAGTGTTGTGGAAATGGAAACGTAAGGCAGCGTCGGGAGCTTCCTGGGCGACCATCTGCGCTAGCGCTCGGACCTGCCTGGGCACGCCCACGCCGATCGTGTCGGCGAAGGCGATCTCGTTGACGCCGGCCTCGGCAAACATCCGCACCACATCGCGCACCTGGTCAATGCTGACCTCGCCATCAAAGGGACAACCGAACGCCACGGCAGCTGTGCCGCTGACCGGCACACCGGCGGCTTGGGCATCGGCGATCATCTCTTTAGCCAGGACCAGCATGCCCGCCACATCAATGTTTTGATTGGCGATGGACATGCCGTCGGTCGACGGCACCACAACGTTTACTTCGTCGACACCGCTGGCCAGAGCCCGGTCGTTGCCACGCTTGTTCAACACCAGGCCGCTGTAACTCACCCCGGGGAGCCGGGTAATGCCTGCCATGACCTCTTCCGCGCCGGCCATCTGCGGCACGGCTTTGGGGTTGACAAAACTTACCGCTTCAATGCGCTTAGCACCGCTGGCCCCGAGCCGATTGATCAAGGTGATGCGGTCGGCAACCGAGAGCGTCACCCGCTCGTTTTGCAGCCCGTCGCGGGAGCACACCTCAAGGATCGTGACATGGTCACCTGTCGTTGTCATATCCCTAGTGTGACCCCTCTTCGTATACAAGTCCACCCATCCGGCAAAATCTGTTTCTTCCATTTGGAAAGAATCTATGAGAAATTAGCCCACCAATCTGCGGCAACCACTGGCCAAGAGGCCGGTAACCTCGCTAGGTTGTATACATCCTTTGGTGCTTGACCTTTCTCGGGAGTTGATATGACACCGCATCACGCCACGCAAAACACCGGCGCCCTTGCCGACGTTCGCGTGATCGAACTCGGCCAACTGCTGGCCGGCCCGTACTGCGGCCAGCTTCTCGGCGATCAGGGGGCGGAGGTCATCAAGATCGAAGATCCCGCCACCGGCGATCCCATGCGCCAGTGGGGCCGGGAAAAGCCCTATGGCAAGTCGTTGTGGTGGCCGATCGTGTCGCGAAACAAGAAGTCGATCACGGCCAACCTGCGCACACCGGAGGGTCAGCAGATTGTGCGCGACCTCATTAAGGACGCCGATATTTTGCTGGAGAACTTCCGGCCCGGCACCCTGGAGAAGTGGGGCCTCGACTACGAAAGCCTCACCGAAATCAATCCCCGCCTCATCCTGGTGCGCGTGAGCGGATTCGGCCAGACCGGCCCCTACGCCCCCCGTGCCGGCTATGCCAGTATCGGGGAAGCAATGGGTGGGCTGCGCTATGTGGTCGGTGACCCCGATGGTCCCCCCTCCCGCACCGGTATTTCCCTGGGCGACTCCCTCGCCGCCACATTCGCCACCCTGGGCGCCCTCTCGGCATTGCACAGCCGCGAGCGCACCGGTCGCGGCCAGATCGTGGATGCCTCCATTTACGAATCAGTTTTCGCCTACATGGAGTCGCTCATTCCGGAGTGGGAGATCGGCAACTACCAGCGCGAACGCACCGGTCCCACCCTGCCCAACGTTGCTCCGAGCAACGTGTATCCCACCTCTGATGGTGATTCCGTGCTCATCGCCGCCAATATGGACACCGTGTTTCGCCGCCTCGCCGTGGCCATGGACAAGGCCGAACTCGCCGAGGACGAGCGCTACTCCACGCACAGCGCTCGCGGTGGAAACGACAAGGAACTTGATCAGATCATTGCTGACTGGACGATCAACTGGACGGCTGAAGATCTTCTCGCCCACCTGGTCGAGCACGGCATCCCATCGGGTCGGGTCTACACGGCCAAAGACATCCTTGCTGACCCGCACTTCGCCGCGCGCGACGCAATCATTCGGGTGCCAGACAAGACTTTCGGGGAGT
>ERZ887849.2989-NODE-2989-length-13266-cov-7.674438_pt1 | contig 13266 bp, 8 predicted proteins | sample MGYA00521267_ERZ887849 | MGnify/ENA primary metagenome ERZ887849 (study PRJEB32303, sample SAMEA104408601) | aquatic metagenome | biome: Brackish water; feature: Pelagic; material: water | place: Baltic Sea | collected 2014-06-06T16:11:00 | depth 2,863 m ... | reverse complement strand
GGCACAGTCTCATTTTGAGAATTAAGTAACGTTTACGCTTGTTTTTATTTTGTGCGTCCCAATATACAAGAGTAGTGTATTCATTGGCGCTAATGTTTATGGGTGTGAATCAGTTGACGACTCACACCGTACTTGTGTTGAAACACAGTTGTTCAGGAACATTACCGCCCTCGATCCAGACTTAACCAGAGGTAATCATGGCAGCAAAACCAATTGATCCCGTCTCTGCAACCTATCCGCTGTTACCTTTGCGCGATGTCGTTGTTTATCCACACATGGTGGTACCGCTGTTTGTCGGTCGCGAAAAGTCCATATTGGCACTGGAAGAGGCCATGGCGACAAATAAAGAAATCGTTCTAGTGGCTCAGAAGCATCCCTCCGAAGATAACCCATCCCTTGATGATCTCTACGCTGTAGGCACATTAGCGACGATTTTACAGCTTTTGAAACTGCCTGATGGCACGCTAAAAGTATTGGTTGAAGGTATCGGTCGAGTGAGCCTCACCAACGTGCGTGAAGGCGATGATTTTATTCAAACCCAAGTGGAGGAGCTCTCTACCGGCGCGATAGAACCACGTGAGTCAGATGTGATTACCCGTGCAGCCGTCTCTCTGTTTGAGCAGTATGTCAATTTAAGCAAAAAAATACCGGCAGAGGTGATTGCCACTGTGTCGGGTATTGACGACCCAAATCGGCTCGCCGACACCATTGCTGCCCACATGACCCTGAGTTTGGCGCAAAAGCAAGATGTGCTGGAAGTGGCAAATCTCACCGAGCGATTCGAACAGCTCATGGGTTTGATGGAATCCGAGATTGATCTCTTTCAAATCGAGCAGAGAATTCGCGGGCGCGTGAAAAAGCAAATGGAGAAGAGCCAGCGCGAGTATTATTTGAATGAACAGATAAAAGCGATTCAAAAAGAGCTGGGCGACAATGACGAAGCAGGCTCTGAGCTCGACCAACTCGAGAAAAAAATCGAAGACGTGAAAATGCCCAAAGCAGCGCTGGAAAAGGCGCGTGCTGAGCTGGCCAAATTAAAGTTGATGTCGCCAATGTCAGCCGAGGCGTCAGTTTTGCGCACCTATATCGACTGGATGGTTGGTATGCCGTGGAGTAAGCGCAGTCGTGTCAAACACAACTTGATTGAAGCGCAGACCACCCTTGACCAAGACCATTATGGCCTTGAAGAGGTGAAAGAGCGGATTTTAGAGTTTCTTGCGGTGCAGCAGCGAGTCAAGAAACTAAAAGGCCCCGTGCTGTGTTTGGTTGGCCCACCCGGCGTCGGCAAAACATCCTTGGGCGAATCCATTGCCCGCGCAACAGGGCGTGAGTTTGTCCGTATGAGCTTAGGCGGCGTTCGCGATGAGGCAGAGATTCGTGGTCATCGCAGAACCTATATTGGCTCTCTACCCGGCAAAATCGTACAAAAACTCTCCAAAGTGAAGGTCAAGAATCCACTCTTTTTGTTGGACGAAATCGACAAGATGGGCATGGATCAGCGTGGCGATCCTGCGTCCGCATTGCTTGAGGTCTTGGATCCAGAACAAAATCACACCTTCAATGATCACTATCTTGAGGTTGACTTCGATCTCTCTGAGGTAATGTTTATCTGTACTGCCAACTCGATGAATATTCCAGGGCCGCTGCTCGACCGCATGGAAGTCATTCGAATTCCTGGGTACACAGAGGGTGAAAAAGTCGCGATTGCCGAAAAGTATTTGGTGAAAAAGCAATGCAAGGCCAACGGGCTCAAAGAAGGCGAGCTAGAAATAAGCCAAGACGCGCTGCGCGATACTATTCGCTATTACACCCGCGAGGCTGGCGTGCGCGGACTAGATCGCGATATTGCTAAAATATGCCGCAAAACGGTTACGCAGCACATTCGCAACAATACCTCGAGCACAGAAAAAGTAGGGTCTGAACATTTAGAAGATATGCTTGGCGTGCGACGTTTTGATTATGGCCGCGCAGAGGCTGAAAATCAGGTAGGGCAGGTCACAGGGCTGGCATGGACACAGGTTGGCGGCGAATTGTTGACCATCGAGTCTGCCGCCATGCCCGGTAAAGGGCGCATCATTAAAACCGGTTCTCTGGGTGATGTGATGCAGGAATCGATTCAGGCTGCCTTAACCGTGGTCAGAAGTCGTGCAAAATCCCTCGGTATTCGCAAAGACATCTTCCAAGAGCGCGATCTACACATTCACGTTCCTGAAGGTGCGACGCCCAAAGACGGCCCTTCAGCCGGTGTGGGGATGTGTACTGCCTTAGTCTCGGTTTTGACCGGCATACCCGTCCGGGCGAACGTCGCCATGACCGGCGAGATCACCCTGCGAGGGCAAGTCTTGAAGATAGGGGGGTTGAAGGAAAAACTCCTCGCCGCCCACCGCGGAGGTATCACCACTGTTATCATTCCAGACGATAATGGTAGTGATTTGAAGGAGATACCAGACAATATTAAAGCGGACCTCAACATCTGTCGCGTCAAATGGATTGACGAGGTGTTGGCGATCGCGTTGGAGAGCACACCTGAATCGCTGAGTGAAGAAGAATTTAATCGCAGTAGTGTGTCCAACAATAGTAATCTTTCTGCCGCTAGGCCAAGTACTCACTAGCATTAAAGAAATTAGCCATTTAGTTAATCGAAGCTTGACCCGCTAAATGGCTATTGGTATAACGTACGCACGATTGTGCTGAAGACCGCTTGTTTAGGCTGTTTGGACTCTTCAAAGCCTTTCTATTTGACTAGGAATAACTAACTCCAAAAAAGGGGAATACCGTGAATAAATCTGAACTAATTGACGCAATCGCTGCTGGCGCAGACATCTCTAAAGCTTCTGCAGGACGTGCACTTGATTCTGCTCTGTCTGCAGTAGCAGGATCTTTGAAGAATGGTGACCAAGTTTCATTGGTTGGCTTTGGTACTTTCGCTGTTAAGCACCGCGCAGCGCGCACTGGTCGCAATCCACAGACTGGCGCAGAAATCCAGATCAAAGCTGCCAACGTGCCCAGCTTCAAAGCTGGCAAGGCACTGAAGGATGCAGTGAATTAATTTGTTATTGAATTAATATCGCTTAGAAGGCGCATCGGTGATGCGCCTTTTTTAATTAGAGTCACTACTGTATTAGGGAACGGATAATGTTAGACAGCTTTAGACATAATATGAAAGGTATAGCGTTTGGTATCGTTATTTTAATCGCTATAGTTTTTGCGTTTTCTGGGATCGGTTCTTTAAACGTCTCTGGAACTGCTGTCGAAACGGCCGTAGAAGTAAATGGTGAGCCTGTGTCAGAGTTTGCGATTCAGCAGGCGATAAATACCGAAAAACAACGAATTCTCAATCAAAACGAAGGGCTTGACCCCGCGTTGCTGGAAGATGATCTTATCCGACCTCAGGTTGTAGAGCAGATTATCGGGCGCAAGCTCCTAGCGCAGGCTGCCCAAAATGGCGGCATGGCAATCTCCTCGCGAGCGACCAGCAAGTTATTGTTGGCCACGCCGGCTTTCCTAACAGATGGCCGTTTTGATCAAGAGCTGTATCTCTACAAAATTCGCAATCAAGGCTACACCAATGGCACGTTTCTCGAGATGATCAAAGAAGACATGGTCATCGAGCAATACGTGCGTGGTTTTGCAACGTCCAGTTTTATTACGCCAAACGAGTTTGTGCAACTCGCGGCGCTTACTGAACAGCAGCGTGATTATTATTATCTGACGCTGCCAATTCAGCCGATTGAGGGTGCTGTGGTTCTGACTGACGATCAAGTTCAGAGTTACTACGACGCCAATAAAGATCGTTTCCAAGCGGAAGAGCAAGTGGTTGTGGAGTACATCGAGCTCGATCGTGGTCTATTTATTCAAACCAATGACGTTAGTGAAGAGCAGATCAAAGCGCGTTTTGACGAGCAAGTGGACGCCCTCGAGTCGACCATTTCACGTCAAGCGGCGCACATCTTGCTGACTGAGCCATCAGATGCGTTACTTGCTGAGATTAAATCCAAGTTAGACGCGGGCGACGATTTTTCAGCCCTCGCCAAGACCTACTCTGAAGACGTTGGCTCTGCTGACTTTGGTGGCGATCTAGGCTACACCAGCGGCGATACCTTCCCTGAAGCGTTTGAAGACGCTCTCGCCGCTCTGGCCTTGGGTCAAGTATCCGCGCCAGTGAAGACGGATAGCGGCACCCATTTAATCAAATTGCTCGATATTCAAGAGCAAAAAGTGGATTTCGAGAGCGAGCGTCAACGCATTCGCGATCAACTGCTTGCGGAGCAGAGTGGTGAGTGGATGGCAGAAAAATTGGCCAAGCTCAAAGAACTTAGCTTTAACGCGGAGAACCTGACCGAAGTCGCAACGGATTTAGGCTTGACTGCCCAAGTCTCCGAACCCTTTACCCGTGACGGTGGCAACGGCATTACTGCCTATCCATCTGTGGTAGAGGCGGCCTTTGGTGGCGATGTGTTAAAAGATAATTATGCCAGCAATGTTTTAGACTTAGGCGATGATCGCTATCTTGTCTTAAAAATGAAGAACTACATTCCAGCGCGCCAGAAAGAGCTTCAGGAAGTAAAATCGCTGATCACGGATACCTTGAAAGGCGAAACAGCGCGCGCCGAAATAGCCGCCCAGGGCGCAGCTCTGGTTGCCCGTATCAAGGCCGGTGAGAGCGTTGAAGCTGTTGCGAAAAGCCAAAAGTTAGATTGGCAGGTCGTGATGGATGCTACCCGCTCTGCAGGTGGCAACAATCCAGAAGTGGCACGTTTTGTGTTCACACTGTCGGCCAGTTCTGCTGGCGGGGTAGAGAGCTTTTATACTCGCAGTGGTGATTTTGTTGCGGTGCGCTTAACCGAGGTAACGCTGGGTGATGCGACCAAGTTAAACAGTGAGCAGCAAGCCAGCTTAGCCTATCTGGGTGCTTCATCGAGTACCAGCCGTGAGCTACAAGGCTTGCAATCGTCATTGCAGGCCAATGCGGATATCGTTCGTTAAAGCAGTTGGGGCTGGTCCAGAGCGGGCCAGCCTATTCTTTCCCTCTCTTTGTGATCTAGCCTCTCTTTATCTTTCTCTCGCGGAGGCTTTCTCTCGCGGTGGCTTTCTCTCGCGGTGGCTTTCCCTCTCTGTGGCTTCCTTTCTTTTTAGCTGAAGCTGCACAAATGTGTGGCAGCTTTTGCGTTGGACAGCTTTTGCTAGATTTTCAGGCCATCAATAAAAAGCGTTAGCCGCTGCCCAGGTTGCAAGAGAGCAGTTTGACTTAATTTGTTCCAGCGCCTGATGTCGCGAATAGCAATATCAAATCTACTCGCTATACGCGACAACGAGTCGCCACGTTTGACGCGATAGGAGAGCCGTCGCAGGTTATCGGATTCTGTGTCGCCTGCAGTGTTGGTGGCCTTGTCGAGTTTGCCTTCAACCAGCAGCCGGTCGCCAACCTGCAGTGTATCGCTACTGAGTTTATTTATTTCTCGCAACCTCTTAATGCTGGTCTCACTTGCCTTTGCGATGCTCCAGAGCGAATCCCCTTGGCGCACATGATAGTAGTTGGGCACCTTGCTGCGGCTGGTCGAAGCAAAACTGCTATCATCGCCGGCGTGAGGGATTAGCAGTAACTGTCCAATTTTCAGCTGATCTGAGGTTAAATCATTGCGTGTGCGCAACCACTGCGTGGGAACTTTAAAGCGACTGGCTATCTGAGACAGCGTGTCACCTTTTGTAACAGTGTACTCCGTGTGAGGAATCCACGTTTTAGGGTCTGTGGACGCTAAGAATTCGCGTAATGGGCCTGCATTGCCAATAGGTAGAAGCACCGTGTGAGAGCCTGTTGGAGGCGTTAACGCGCGGCGATAGGCGGGATTTAGCCGGGTGAACTCAGCAACATCAGTGTCAGTTAGCTTGATCACGCTACCTAGATCAATTTGCGAATCAATTTCGACGACTTCGAAGTAGGGCTGGTTGGGCATCTCTGGCAGCTGCAGCTCATATTTTTCAGGATTGCCAATAAGCTCCGCTAAGGCAAGTAACTGAGGCACGTAGTTGCGTGTTTCTCGCGGCAGATCGATTGACCAAAAGTCGGTTTCCTTGCCCGACGCTCGGTTGCGCGCCATCGACCGGCCGACATAACCTTGTCCCGAATTATAAGCGGCCAATGCCAAAAGCCAGTCATCGTCAAAAATACCATTGAGATTACTTAAATAGGTGATCGCCGCTTGCGTCGATGAGATAACGTCACGCCTGCCGTCGTACCAGCGGTCTCGGCGCAAACCGAGAGACTTGGCGGTCGAGGGAATAAACTGCCACAGGCCCACTGCGTGGCTGTGTGAGTATGCCAGCGGGTCGTAGGTGCTCTCGACAATCGGCAGCAGTGCTAACTCAAGTGGCAGGCCGGCTTTGTCGAGTTCGGCGGTGACTTAAAATATATAGGGTTGTGCTCGCGCAAAAACCGTCTCTAGGTAACTGGGGTTTTCAAGGTACCAGTCGCGCTGAGCTTCAACGCTTGGGTGGAGTGTCGTGGGCGCTATTGCGAATCCCTCACGCAGCCGCTGCCAAAGGTCCATATCTGTTGGGGTGAGAATTGCTCGATTAGGCTCGTCATTCTGCGCAGAACTGCCACTGCCGTCTGACGTTATAGTTGGCCGTTGATTTGCGACCTCTGCGACCTGTCGGACAGCGGGTTGCTTATCGACTCCGGTTGTCGTTTGATCAGAGAGCTGCGCGCAGCCCGCCAATAAAAGAGCTGTGCCAAGGGCGAATGCTTGAATATGAAAAGCGATTGACGGCAAACTGGGCACTCTTGTCGCATTTAGGGCTTGGAATTGTATCGATCAGTCGCGCTCGAAACAACGAAAGAGTTCCGCTTGCGGGGGATTAATGAGATCTGCGACACTTCGCTAATGTGGCAGCTGTACAGAAATCGCACGCTGGTCTTTGGTTAGCGCAGCGAACATAATAGGTCTTCACCCACGGTTAATTAGATACTATGGCTTTTACGCTTCTGAAAAATGCTGCTCAATCGCTCCGTGAGCGCTTGCAGGTGAAAGACCTAGAGAACACAGCCCCAGCGCTGCGCCATTGGTTGCAGAGTGATTTTGGTCGGTATTTGCAGGTGCGCGAGCGCAGAGTGATCGAAGAGCACTTTTCACAGCTGCCGGGGTATCGGTTAATGCGCTTGGGGCTCACGTCAGATCCGGAAACGCTCGATTGCTTCAACCATATTCATCGATTTAGCATACATCCCAATGAGTTAGAGGGCGCTCACTCAGCGCTCTCGACCTTTGTTGAGCTGCCGCTAATGTCTGAGACCATTGACGTGCTGTTATTGCAGCATGCGTTAGAGTTTTCGCGGTCGCCAAAAGCCGTTTTGGCGGAAGCCAGTCGAGTCGTTATGCCGGGTGGCCATATTCTGCTCTGCGCATTCAACCCCTATGGTCCTATGGGAATGGCAAAATTTTCAATGCAATTGTGCTTTGGTCACGCGCAGTATTCCTTCCATAATTTGCGCCTTGGACGGGTTATTGACTGGTTGTCTCTGCTCAATTTTCACGTTATGGCGGTGGAGCATGGGGCGTATAATGTGCCGTTAAATTATCCTCATTGGATCGATCACGACAGCCGCTGGGAAAAGGTCTGCCAAAAAGCTCGCCTGCCTATGGGGAATTTCTATATGATCCACGCCATTAAACGCGTGCCACGCGGTATTATTAACCCCGCAAAATCATGGCGAGCGGCAGTGACCGGTTACAGAGTCACGCAGGGGCTGAAGCACAGCGCCGAGCGAAAAGAGAGCAGCCATTCGCTAACAAGACATACAGCTAACGAGAACTAGATGAAATCAGTTGAATTATTTACCGATGGGGCCTGTCGCGGCAATCCTGGCCCTGGCGGTTGGGGCGTCTTGATGCGCTACGGCGACAAAGAAAAAATGTTGTTTGGCGGTGAGCGTGAAACCACCAACAATCGTATGGAGTTAACTGCGGTCATCGAGGGCATCGCTGCGCTGACGGAACCCTGTAAAATAGCCGTGACCTCAGACTCGACCTATGTTTTAAAAGGCATCCAAGAATGGCTACCGGCGTGGAAAAAGCGCAATTGGAAAACCGCCAGTAAGCAGCCGGTGAAAAACGTGGATTTGTGGCAGAAGCTCGATGCTGCCATTCTTGGCCACGACATTGATTGGCATTGGGTTAAGGGACACAGCGGCCATCGCGAAAACGAAATTGCGGATCAGTTGGCCAATCGCGGCATTGACGAACTCTAACCCATAAAAGACGACCCCAAGCAGCAGATATTATGAGACAAATTGTTCTTGACACAGAAACGACTGGTTTAGAAACCTCTCAGGACCATCGTATTATTGAAATTGGCTGCGTTGAACTTATCGGACGCAAGCTCACAGGCCGCCACTATCACCAGTATGTGAATCCGCAGCGAAAAGTGGATGAAGGCGCCATGGAAGTGCATGGAATCACCGATGAGTTCTTGCTCGACAAACCTGTTTTTAGTCAAGTGGTTCATGAGTTTCTCAGTTTTGTTGATGGCGCCGATCTGATTATCCACAATGCCCCCTTCGACGTCGGCTTTATCAACCATGAAATTGCCAAACTCAATGGTAAATATCTCGAGATAGAAAGCGGCTGTCGCATTATTGATACCCTTGCCCTTGCTCGTCAGAAACATCCGGGGCAAAAAAACAATCTCGATGCGCTTTGTAAACGCTATGGCGTTGATAACTCCCAGCGCGATTTGCACGGCGCGCTCCTCGATGCGGAAATTCTCGCCGACGTTTATCTGTTGATGACTGGCGGTCAAGTCAATTTCAATATGAGTGACCAGCAGGCATCCGACTCGGGGGAGGTTAGTGGCAAGAGCGCTATTCGTCGCCTTGCCGCAGATCGTCCGGCCTTAACAGTTGTCCGCGCCAGTGACGCAGAGATTGCACTGCATCAACAGAGACTTGAAGGTATCGACAAGAAGAGCGGGGCCTGTGTATGGTTGCGCAACAGCGATTGATCACAGACCATGTCCAACACCGAAAACAGAGGTCTGCCGCAGACGGCGAGTGATTTTAAGCAACTTCAATCGCTTGTCGATACGTTGACAACCACCCGCAACCGTCATCGTATGAGTCGTCAGCTAGCTACCCTAAAACAGGCCAGTCAGCGCGGAAAAGTGATAGATCGCGATTGGGAAAAATGGCACACAGCGCTACTCAGTAATCAAGCCGAGCTGCAGCAGCGCAGTGAGAGCCTGCCCAAATTCAGCTTTCCCGACCTCCCCGTCAGCGCCCGTGCCGATGAAATTGCCGCCTTAATACAAAAGCATCAAGTCATTGTTGTGGCTGGCGAGACCGGTTCTGGCAAGACCACCCAGCTGCCGAAAATTTGTCTGCAAGCGGGCCGCGGCGTCAGAGGGTTAATCGGCCACACACAACCTCGCAGAATCGCTGCGCGCACTGTAGCCAACCGAATTGCCGAAGAGCTGCAGGTGGAGGTGGGCGGTGCAGTGGGCTATCAAGTGCGCTTTTCTGAACAGACATCGCCCGACAGTTATATCAAGTTGATGACAGACGGTATTTTGCTCGCAGAAATTCAGCACGATCGCTTTCTGAGCAAATACGACACCTTAATTATTGATGAAGCGCACGAGCGAAGTCTGAATATTGACTTTTTGCTGGGCTACTTTAAAAAATTGCTGCCGCAGCGGCCTGACTTAAAAATCATTATTACCTCTGCGACCATCGATGTAGAAAAGTTTTCCAATCATTTTGACGGTGCGCCAATTGTTGAAGTGACGGGACGAAGCTTCCCCGTAACAGTTATCTATAAAGATCCCGACGATGTGGACAGCGATCGCGATCAAACCATTGTGAACTGTGTGCAAGATATTCAAGCACACGAAAAGCCCGGCGATATATTAATTTTTCTCAGCGGTGAGCGGGAGATTCGCGAGGTCAATCTTGCGCTTAAGCGCGCCCAGTTACCGCACACCGAAGTGGTTCCACTGTATGCGCGGTTAAGCCTTGCTGAACAGAGTAAAATATTTTCGCCGCACCGTGGCTGCCGCATCGTACTGAGTACGAATGTCGCTGAAACATCCCTGACAGTGCCCGGTATTCGCTACGTTGTCGACACTGGCCGTGCACGTATTTCACGCTACAGCTTCCGCACTAAAGTACAGCGCTTGCCGATTGAGCCTATCTCGCAAGCGAGTGCTAATCAGCGCGCGGGCCGCTGTGGCCGTGTCAGCGAAGGCGTGTGCTACCGGTTGTATGGGGAAGATGATTTCAACGCGCGAGCGGAATTTACCGATCCGGAAATTGTGCGCACCAACTTAGCGGCTGTTATTTTGCAGATGTTGCATTTAAAGATTGGCGATATTCGCAACTTCCCCTTTGTCGACGCACCAGACAGTCGAATGATTAGCGATGGCTTTAAATTGCTTGAAGAATTGCAGGCAGTTACTGCTGATGGCCAATTGAGTCCCCTTGGCAAACGGATGGTCAATATACCACTGGACCCACGCTTTTCGCGGATGCTGCTCGAGTCAGCCAAAAATAGCTGCCTCGCCGAAGTGCTCATCATCACCACCGGTCTCAGTATCCAAGATCCTCGCGAGCGGCCAGCGGACAAACAGCAGGCGGCTGATCAATGCCACAAGCAATGGCAGGACCCTGAGTCTGATTTTATCTCACTGTTAAATCTCTGGCGGCACTTTGAAGAGCAGCGACAAACCCTCTCCAGCAACCAATTTAGCCGCTATTGCAAAAGCAATTATGTCTCTTACCTGCGCATGCGGGAGTGGCGCGACCTGCACCACCAAATACACAGCGCCTGTCGCGACTTAAAACTGACTGACAACACCCAGCCCAGTGAGCCGGAAGCGGTTCATCGCTCGCTACTGGCTGGCCTGCTGGGTCAAATCGGTATGCTTCAGGAAAAGTGGGAGTATCTCGGCACGCGCAATCGCAAGTTTTTTATCTTTCCAGGCTCCGGTGTGAGTAAAAAACCGCCAAAGTGGTTGATGGCCGGGTCTTTAATGGAAACGACCAAGCAGTTCGCCCTCGATGTGGCAAAAATCGATTCAGATTGGCTCGAGCCATTGGCCGCTCATTTGGTTAATAAAACCTACAGCGAACCCTTCTACAGTGTTAAGTCTGGTCAGGTGATGGCCAAAGAGCGGCAGACCCTGTTTGGCTTAACCATTGTCGAAAACAAAAATCGTGTCTACGGCCAAGTTGCTCCAGACGAAGCGCGCAGTATTTTTATCCAACAAGCGCTGGTGGAGGAGGGCTATCGTGGCAAAGGCCACTTTTATCAGCACAATCAACAGCTTGTCGAAGAGCTGCAAGCCCTTGAAGATCGCTTCCGTCGGCGTGACTTGCTCGCCGAGCAACAGGTAATTTTTGCCTTCTACAATGAGCGCGTGCCAGCGGATATCTACAACCTTGTGGCCTTTGAAAAGTGGCGCAAACAGGCAGAGGCAGAGCAGCCTAAATTACTGTTTCTCGAAAAAGAGTATTTGTTGCTACGCGGCCTTTCCCAAGATGAACAGGCGCAATTCCCAGAGTCTGTTGAGTGCGATGGCGTGAATTACCCCCTGCAGTATCATTTCGAACCCAGTCACAGCGATGACGGTGTAAGCGTCGTTGTGCCGCTGCCCCTGCTACACCAGTTGCCAAAATACTTCTTTGAATGGCTCGTGCCAGGCATGCTGCGGGACAAATGCATCGCGCTGGTGAAAAGTCTGCCCAAGCAGACACGACGCAACTTTGTCCCTGTTCCAGACTATGTTGATGGCTTCTTGGCCAAAGAGAAAGCCCAAGATCGCCCACTGACGGAAAGATTAGGCGAGCATCTGCAGCGAGTGACGGGCGTTTCTATCGCGCCAGAGCACTGGAACAGCGCGAATCTCGATCCTTGGTACCAGATGAATTTTATTCTGGAAGATGAGCGGGGAAATGTTGTCGCCAAGGCGCGCAGCTTGGAAAAACTACAGCTTGAGTTTAAACAGCAGATTAGCCGCGGACTGGAAAAAGCGGCCGATAAAAGTGCCTCGCGGCAAGGCATCACTGAGTGGGATTTTAACGAGTTACCCCAAGAAGTCGCTCTAGCTCACGGAAAGATGACGATAAAGGCGTGGCCAGCACTGCGCGATTGCGGCGAGTCTGTCGCCCTTGAAGTGATCGACAATCCATTGCAAGCAGAGCGCTTGAGCCGTGATGGGCAACTTCGATTGATGCTGCTGAAAGGTCGTGAGCAAGTTAAGTACCTCAGCAAGCAGTTGTTGCGCGGCAAGGAATTGGCGCTGACGGCGAGTAAAATAGGCGAGCGGCAGAGTATTGTCGACGCGCTAATTCGTGCCAGTTTTCAACAAGCGCTGTTTCCAAACGGTAAAATTGTCCGAGATAAAGAGCAATTCGAGCAGGCATTTGAGTCGGGTATTGGTCAGGTTGTTAGCCTTGCTCAAGGCTACGGCCTCGCCATAGAGTCCCTGTTGACCCCGCTTCATGCCGCGCAAAAGCAGCTTCGTACTCTTGGCTTACCGGCCATTTACGCAGCAGAGGATATTCGCCAACAAATCGATTGGTTGTTTTCTGTGGATACGCTGGCCGCAGCCAATAGCGAAGTGATCGCCCAGTACCCGAGATACGTAAAAGCAATTCAAGTGCGGCTTGAAAAAGTTGCCGGCCAACCCAGCAAAGATCGCGAATATATCGCTGAGTTGCACGAGTTGCTGGCACCTTGTAAGCTGGCCTTGGTAGAGGATCAGCCGCTCCCTCTTGAAATTGAAGGTGCATTGCGAGACTTTACCTGGCTTGTTGAGGAATATCGTGTGTCTTTGTTTGCACAACAGCTAAAGACCCGAGTTCCAGTGTCGCTAAAACGCCTGCAAAAGCGCTGGCAGGAGATCGACGATCAGCTGCGACGCGTCAGAATATAGCGCGCAGGTTTGCGAACGGCCAACCAGATACTGAACATAGGGTGAAACTATTAACTAATTGCTGGGTCTAACCCCTGTCCGGACGCCGTCGTGGCTCGGGACCTAAGGACGTTAACTTGGCAACACACGCCAACAATGGAGAAAGTCGAATGAAAAATCAAACTACAAAACCACTGGTCACAGCAATAAGCGCCGCGTTTATTGCCACTGCAGCACTGTCAGCGACAAACCTATCTGCCGCAGAAAACCCCTTCCAAGCTGATCTATTGCAGTCAGGCTATAACCTCGCAGCACACCACAACGAAGGAAAATGTGGCGAAGGTAAGTGCGGCGAAG
>ERZ887849.2988-NODE-2988-length-13267-cov-5.430669_pt1 | contig 13267 bp, 9 predicted proteins | sample MGYA00521267_ERZ887849 | MGnify/ENA primary metagenome ERZ887849 (study PRJEB32303, sample SAMEA104408601) | aquatic metagenome | biome: Brackish water; feature: Pelagic; material: water | place: Baltic Sea | collected 2014-06-06T16:11:00 | depth 2,863 m ... | reverse complement strand
CCCATGGTGTTCCAGCCGATGCAAATAATTTGGCGGCTAAAGCGGTTTCTCTTATTTCAAAAGAGTATGACTTAGCCGTTGATGCGCACATTGAGATTAAGAAATCAATTCCAGTTGCAGGTGGCATGGCTGGAGGCAGCGCCGATGCTGCCGCGACAATTGTTGGTATTGATTACTTGTACTCACTTGGAATGTCTCGAGAAGAGATGGTTGAGATTGCAACCCAATTGGGCAGTGATGTTCCATTTATGCTCAGTGGTGGAACTGCAATTGGTCGCGGTCATGGAGATCAATTAACCGCTGCATTATCACGCGGCACCTATCACTGGGTTTTAGCGCTATCTACAGTTGGATTATCTACACCCGCTGTGTATGCTGAATGTGATCGCTTGCGTGCTGAGTTAGAGATTGTTGAACCACAAACCCATGAAGCGTTGATGCAGGCCTTACTTGCAGCTGATGCACCGGCGGTAGGTGCAGCACTAGTTAATGATTTACAAGCAGCCGCCTGTTCATTGCGGCCAGCGCTTCGATTAGTTTTAGATGTTGGCCAGGAGTATGGAGCCCTTGGTGCGATCGTTTCTGGATCAGGCCCAACCGTTGCATTTTTAGTGGCAGATGAAGAGGCGGGGCTTGATTTAGTGGTGGCTTTAACCTCAAGCGGGGTAGTTGGCAGCGTTGCTCGCGCGTATGGGCCTGTGGCGGGTGCGAAGGTAATTACTTAAATTTCTAGTAATTGATCGCCTTTTGATCGCCTTTGGTCGTCAGCACCACCATTTATGAGGGAGAATATGCGTTCCGCCATTGTGTAGTGGCTAGCACATGGGCCTTTGAAGCCCAGGGTCCAGGATCGATACCTGGTGGCGGAGCGACAAGCGAAGCCGAAGTAAAAGGCGGAGCGACAAGCGAAGCCGAAGTAAAAGGCGGAGCGACCATTAGACTTCACTCGTGACCGTACAAACCGTGATCCTCCTTGCAGCTGGTGAGGGCACACGTATGAAGTCGGCAACTCCTAAGGTTCTTCACAGCGTGGCAGGTCGTTCTCTACTCGGACATGTACTGCACGCGGTTTCACAATTAAAACCGGCAGAGCTTCGCATCGTTGTTGGTTCAGGACGTGAAGCGGTTGAAACTCATATCGGCCAGATCGCACCAGGTGCGGTAACGATTGTTCAAGAACAACGCAATGGAACAGGCCATGCAACCCAGTTAGCGCTCGCTGGTAAGGCTCCGCGCGGAACGGTTTTGATTCTCGCCGGAGATACACCGTTGTTAACCGGTGATTCATTGGCGCAGTTTGTCGCCGCCCATGCCGCCGGCAACTTTGCAGCATCGGTGTTAACCGCTGAACATCCAGAGCCAACAGGGTATGGCCGAATAATTCGTGATGATAGTGATGAACTACTTCGTATCGTTGAAGAAAAAGATGCATCCGATGATGAGAAGATCATCTTTGAAATTAACAGTGGTGTGTGTATGCATTTGATGGCGAAAAACTTGCAGCCTCAATTGGCAAATTAACCAGTTCCAACGCACAGGGCGAGCTGTATTTAACTGATGTAATTGGAATCTTGAAGTCAGCGGGTGAATCTGTCGCTGCGATTATGATCGATGATTTCGCCGAAACCCTTGGAGTCAATGATCGAGTTCAGCTGGCTGAGAGTGCTGCAATGCTTCGCGATCGCATCAATGATCACTGGATGCGAGCAGGGGTCACAATTATCGATCCGACAACAACTTGGATCGATTCAACTGTTGAACTATCAAATGATGTAACTATTCACCCTGGCTCAGCCTTGTTTGGCTCAACAAAGGTAGCAACTGGTGCTGTTATAGGGCCACGAACAACTTTGACTGATTGTGTCCTTAAAGAAGGCGCTTCAGTCCTGGAATCAATCGCAATCCAGACGGTTATTGGCGAAGGTGCAACCGTTGGTCCATTTACATATTTACGTGCCGGAACCCAACTAGGTGATGCAACTAAGGCTGGCGCATTTGTTGAGATGAAAAATGCAACGGTTGGAACAGGTTCAAAGGTTCCGCATTTGTCATATGTTGGAGATGCAACTATCGGTGAGGGCAGCAACATTGGCGCTGCAACAATCTTTGTAAATTACGATGGTGTCGAAAAGCACCATACAACGGTGGGCGATCAGGTGCGCATCGGCAGCGACACAATGCTCGTAGCGCCTGTAACAATCGGTGATGGCGCATATACCGCTGCCGGATCTGTAATTACTGAAGATGTTCCGGCGGGCGCAATTGGAGTTGGCCGAGCAAAGCAGAGAAATGTAATAGGTTGGGTCCTGCGCAAGCGTGCGGGCAGTAAGTCAGCAATCGCAGCAGAGAAGAAGGGATAGATACATGAGCGAGATCCGTTTATCTTCTGAAAAGAGATTGCGCTTGTTTGCAGGCCGCGGATTTCCAGAGCTTGCTGAAGAAGTCGCAACTGAACTTGGAATTCCCCTAACTCCAACCTCTGCTTACGACTTTGCAAATGGCGAAATCTTTGTTCGCTTTGAAGAATCAGTTCGTGGTTGTGATGCATTTGTGATTCAAAGTCACACCAACCCTGTTAATAAGCAGATCATGGAACAGTTGATCATGGTCGATGCCTTGAAGCGTGCATCAGCAAAGCGCATCACAGTAGTTACACCTTTTTATGGTTACGCCCGACAAGATAAGAAGAGCCGTGGCCGCGAACCAATTACTGCACGCTTGATGGCCGATCTTTTTAAAACTGCTGGAGCAGATCGCTTAATGGCTGTTGATCTTCACACCTCACAAATTCAAGGTTTCTTTGATGGTCCAGTTGATCATCTCTTTGCTCTTCCAATGCTTGCAAATTACGTTGGCAGCAAGGTAGATCGCACTCGACTAACAATCGTTTCACCTGACTCTGGTCGAGTACGTGTTGCAGAGCGTTGGTCAGATTTATTAGGTGGTTGCCCAATCGCATTTATTCATAAAACACGTGATCCACGTGTTCCCAATGAGTCTGTAACAGGTCGCGTTGTTGGAGATGTTGTTGGTCAAACATGTGTAGTTATCGATGACATGATCGATACAGCTGGAACTATTACAAAGGCGGTTGATGCGCTATTTGAAGCTGGAGCAGCAGATGTAATCGTCGCTGCAACCCATGCGGTATTTAGTGGTCCTGCGGTTGATCGATTAAAGAACAGTCGGGCATCTGAGGTGGTTATTACAAATACCTTGCCGATCTCTGAAGATCAGAGGTTCGATAATCTGACCGTGCTTTCAATCGCCCCACTTCTGGGCCGGGCAATTCGCGAGGTTTTTGAAGATGGTTCAGTTACAAGCCTCTTTGACGGCCACTCCTAAGGGGGGATTTGTAGCTTTCTCCCTAATCTCATAGACTTCAACCATTCTGGCGAGGGTTTCAATCGGAACCGTTATCGACGGCAAGGTATCCAACTCCTGTCAGACTCATGTATTACTGAGATGACAGGAGTTTTTTCATGGCAGAAGTAAAGATTGTCGGAACCACACGTACTGAATTTGGTAAAGGCGCATCACGTCGTGCACGTCGCGATGGTTTAGTTCCTGCAGTTATCTATGGTCATGGCGAGAAGCCACTTCACATCACCCTTAACGCCAAAGAGATGGGCGTTGCACTGAAGCAGTCAAACGTTCTTCTTGACATCACAATTGATGGAAAGAATGAGCTGACACTTCCAAAGGTGATCGTTCGCGATCCTCTCAAGCAGATTCTTGAGCACGTCGATTTAGTTCTAGTTCGTCGCGGTGAGAAGGTTGTTGTTTCAGTTCCTGTTCACTCAGTAGGAGAGCATGATCGTGATGGAATTCTTGAGCATGTTCACAACTCAATTGAAGTTAGCGTTGATGCTTCATCTATTCCAAGCTTCCTTGAAGTAGATATTCAAGGCCTAGCTTCAGGACACTCAAAGTATGCAGCGGATGTAAAGCTTCCAGCTGGTGTTGAACTTGTCTCTGATCCTAAGATGATCGTTGTTCACCTATCAGAGAAGTCAACGGCAGCGGTTGAAGAGGTAGTCGCACCTGTTGAAACTGATGCAGCAGCACCTGCTGCAGATGCAGAGAAGAAGGACGCTTAACCCTTAGGCTTTGTTGTTATGACGTGGTTGGTAGTTGGCCTGGGCAATCCAGGGGAAAAATACGCTGCCACCCGTCATAACATCGGCCAGATGGTGATTGATGAGTTAGCTCATCGCCATTTAATTAAATTCTCAACACATAAATCTCGCAACGATATTGCAGCCCTTAAATTAGATGCGGGTACTCATTCAGTAGTCCTTGCAAAATCAAAGAGCTATATGAATGAAACAGGTGGCCCTATTAAGGCTCTTGCAAACTTTTACTCAGTAGAGCCGGCAAATATTATTGCTTTACATGATGAGTTAGATATTCCATTTGCAGCAATCCGTACCAAATTTGCAGGTGGCGATAATGGCCACAATGGTTTGAAATCAATGACCTCAGCATTTGATGGCCCTGATTATTACCGCGTCCGTTTAGGGATTGGCCGCCCCATGGGTCAACAGGATCCAGCTGATTTTGTTTTAAAGGCTTTCTCAAAGGTTGAGCAAAAGGATTTAGCTGAGTTTATCGTGCGCGGCGCCGATGTTGTGGAATCTTTAATTACAAAGGGTTTAGAAGCTACGCAGTCGGCTTTTAACAGTTAAGCAGTTTGAAAGCACAAAAAGAGAAAATCTAGAATCAACCGGTATTACGTAACCCTGCAGCAACACCATTAATAGTGAGCAACAAGGCACGACGCAAAACTGGATCGGCTGAATCTCCCGCATCTCGCACACGCTTGAGCAGGTTTACTTGCAGCAAGTGAATCGGTGAAAGATAGGCATCCCGAACCTGCAAAGTTCTAGCCAAGATCTCTTGATCACCTAACAAGCTCTTCTTATTTGTGAGAGCCAGAATTTCAGAGACCGTTAAGTCAAACTCTTCTTGGATCTCATCTAAGAAGTGATGTAGCTCTGCAGGAACTAACTCTTCAACATAACGCTTGGCAAGTGCTAAATCAGTCTTGGCTAGTGTCATTTCAACATTGCTAATAAAGGTTGTGAAGAAGTGCCACTCCTTGAGCATCTGTTCCAACAGCTTTGAATGTCCCGCTTCACGTGCCGCCCTTAAGCCAGAGCCAACACCAAACCAACCAGGAACAATCTGACGTGACTGTGTCCAGCCAAATACCCACGGAATCGCACGCAATGACTCTAGGCCACCGGCTGCATCTGGGCGTCTGGAGGGACGCGATCCCAAGAAGAGTTCGCCGAGCTGTTCAACTGGAGTTGATGAGTAAAAGTAAGCGGGTAGATCAGGTTGTTGAATCAATGCTCGGTATCGCTTAAATGAGGAGTCACTTACTAACTGCATGCAATCGCCCCAGGCAGCAAGCTCTTCAGTACTTTGGCGAGGCCCACGATTTAGAACTGTTGCTTCAAGGGATGCGGCAAGGGTTAACTCAACATTTTCACGGGCAAGTGATGGCAGTGCGTACTTGTCACTAATTACCTCACCTTGCTCTGTCATTTTAATGTGACCATCTACCGAACCCCACGGAAGCGCAATCAAGGCTTCATATGTTGGACCGCCACCGCGACCAACAGAGCCACCGCGACCATGGAATAAACTCAACTTCACACCATGTTTCATCGCAACATCGCGCAATGAACGCTGGGCTCTATGTATCTCCCATTGGCTAGTTGCAATTCCAGCATCCTTATTTGAATCTGAATATCCCAACATGACCTCTTGAACATCGCCACGAAGAGCAACTATCGAGCGGTATGAAGGGTTACTTAACAGCTTTTCAAGAATCTCACCAGCTGCGCGAAGTTCAGCCACGGTCTCTAGCAATGGAGCAAAACCGATACGAGCCTTTTTCTCTTTCAAGGAAACTAGCCCGGCTTGTTGAGCGATCACAACTGCAGCGATCAAATCATCGGCGCCCTTTGTCATCGAAACGATGTAGGTCTCGATCGCCTCAGGGCCAAATCGATCAATCAAATTATTAATAGCAACAAAGGTATCTACCGTTTTCTTACCCAAGGCTTCAAGTTGTGATGTATCAAAGCGCACATCATCTGCCAGAATTTGAGTCAGGATTTCAAACTTCTCATCATGAGATTTTTCGGTGTAACCATCGATGCCAGTAATCTGCTTCAAGACATTGTGGTGAGCATCTGAGTGCTCGCGAACATCCATAGTTGCATGGTTGATTCCGAAGGCGGCAATTGTGCGAATTGTGCGCTCAAGAAGACCTGTAGCAATCAATTCACCACGATGGGCCAACAATGAATCACGCATTAATACAAGATCGGCCAATAGCTCTGCGGTGTTTGCATAATCGCGGTTTGGAACATGTGGAGCACCCTTTGCATGGCGATCTCGCGTAAAAGCTAAACGGTGAACAATTGCTGTTGCCTTTAAGCGATAAGGCTCTTCAGCGTTAAGGCGTAAGAAACGTGGTTCAAACTCCGGGATGTTCTTCAAATCCTTCTCAACTGAAGCAGATAGTTCAGGTGTTGCTCCAACTATCTTGGTTGAAACTGACAGCATCTGGCGCAAAGCGTTCATGGCAGCGATCGTCACACGGATCGCATGCGATACCTGAAGCTCCATCGCATCAGTTGTTACCTCAGCGGTGATATTTGGGTTTCCATCCCGGTCGCCACCGATCCAGTTACCAAATGACAATGGGCGAGCGGTAATTGGAACCTCAACATCGATTCGCTTCATCTCTCTCGCAAAATCATTGAGAACTTCTGGAACGGTTTGAGTAAACAAATCATCCAAGTAGTACAAAGCGTTGAGCGCTTCATCTAATGGCTCTGGTCGACCTAAACGAAGTTCATCGGTCTGCCATAAAAGATCAACGGTTTCAGCAAGTCGTTCCTGTTGAGAAGGGTTACGTGGATCATCTAGTAGATCAGCGATACTTCCTAACTTATTCAGAACAGATCTACGTGCAGCTTCAGTTGGGTGAGCGGTAAATACTGGACGCACAGACATCGCACCAACCCATTCGGCGATCTCTTCTTTAGTTAACTCATGTCCAGGTGTTTGCGCTTTCAGTGCGGCATCGATTCGATCAACGGCACGTGCTAACCAAGAACCACCACTTACTCGCGCCTCTGCAAGTACACGTGCACGGTGAACTTGTTCTGCAACATTTGCCAGGTGAAAATATGTACTAAAGGCACGTACAAGTTGAACAGAATCTTCAACTGACAGTTGGGCAAGGATTTCTGCGCCGCTTCCTTCGCGGACCGCTTTGCGAACCTCTTCAACCAGGGCCAAAAGTTCTGGACCTTCTTGTCGAACAAGGGTTTGGCCTAATAAATCGCCAAGACGACGCACATCGCTACGAAGAGCTGCATCATCTGCAGCGATCGGGCTCTGGCTCATTGGGCAATCCTCTCAGGTAAGTGCGCATTGCAAAACTAAATTAGACTTAACCCCAATCAAGCCCCCCTCCGCTAGGTACCCCCTATTTGTGAGTCGGGGCCTAACGGCATTGGAGAGTAATTATGCGCGGGTTAATTCCAGCATTGCCACTTAACTCCGATGCATCTCATATTGTGGCACCGCAATCGCTCTACCCCTTTCTATTGGCGGCTCGAGCATCCTCGCATCCACTATTGGTTGTCACCAGCTCTAGTCGAAGCTCTGAAGATCTTGTGAATGAGTTACGAGAGCTCCATGACAATGTTTTGGAGTTTCCAGCCTGGGAGACCTTGCCCCATGAACGTTTAAGTCCCCGCAGCGATACCGTCGCGAAAAGAATTCAAACCCTTTATGCACTGCAACAAAAACATAGTATCAATCCGATTGTTGTTACACCTGTGCGTGGTGCAATCCATCGCATCATTAGTGCGCTCGGTAAATCCTCACTTCTTCAACTCGAAGTTGGTAAAGAGCAATCCCTCGATGAACTTGTTCGTCACTTATCTTCCCTTGCTTACACCCGAACCGATTTAGTTGAACGTCGTGGCGAGTTTGCTGTTCGCGGTGGCATCGTCGATTTGTTTTTGCCACTAAGCCACCATCCAATACGAATTGATTTCTTTGGTGATGATATTGAGGACTTAAGTTACTTCGAGGTTTCGGATCAGCGAACCTTTCAACCAGTTGTTGGTGCCATTGAAATTTACCCATGTCGGGAGCTCTTATTGACACCTGAGATAAGGCACCGTGCAATCGAAGTTGCAGATAAGTATCCAGCCGCTGCGGAGATGCTTGGAAAGATTTCAGAAGGAATGATATTTGAGGGCATGGAGTCATTAATTCCATTGCTGATTGATCAAACTGAGAGTTTGCTTTCTCGTATGCCGGTCAATACCCACATAATTTTTATTGATGAACAACGGATCAAATCACGCGCAGCAGATCTGCTTGCAACCAATGAGGAGTTTCTTAACGCATCGTGGTCAAACGCCGCTCTTGGAGCAAGCGCACCAATTCATCATGGTTCCGGTACATACATGGCCTGGGATGAGCTCTCTGAAGAGATATTAAGGGCGGGAATGAGTGCAAGTGAGCTCAGCCCCTTTGGCACAGATCTGGATCCTGAAACAACCTTTCTGGAGTTTGCAGCGATCGATCCCATGCGTGGAGATGTAGATCGTGCCATCGAGACTCTACATCAAGCACTTTCTGAGGATCGCACCGTTGTCTTTGCAACACATGGACATGGAATGCTGGAACGGTATGCAGGGATCTTGCGTGGTGCCGATCTTCCAGTTCAGATCGCAGAAAAACTCTTTACAACCCCCACGAAGGGGGTTATTCACTTAACAACATCGGTAATTGCACATGGCTTTGAAAGCTCGGTTGATCAGCTCTTCTTTATGACTGAGCGAGATTTAACTGGTAGCAAAGGCAGCGTTAAAGATGCAGAGCGGTTGCCATCAAAGCGTAAACAAGCAATTGATCCACTAGAGCTAACAACGGGAGATTTTGTTGTTCATGAACAACATGGAATCGGTCGCTACATCGAACTGCTGGAACGAACAGTTGCAGGGATCACCCGTGAATATTTGATTATTGAGTATGCACCGGCAAAGCGTGGTCAACCCGGAGACAGAGTCTTTGTTCCAACTGATGCGCTAGAACAAGTCTCAAAGTACGTTGGTGGAGAAACACCTACGGTGCACCGAATAGGCAGTGGTGAGTGGCAAAAGGCAAAGGGCCGTGCCCGCAAAGCGGTGCGACAAATTGCCGGAGAACTTATCCGTCTCTACGCCGCCCGTACAAGTTCGCCGGGCTTTGCATTTTCACCAGATACACCGTGGCAGCGAGAGCTGGAGGACTCTTTCTCATACATCGAAACTCCGGATCAGCTCTCAACAATCAATGATGTTAAGCAGGATATGGAACGTCCTTACCCAATGGATCGAATCATCTGTGGGGATGTTGGTTATGGAAAGACCGAGATCGCAATTCGCGCCGCATTTAAAGCGGTGCAGGATGGCAAGCAGGTAGCTGTATTAGTACCTACAACTTTACTGGTGCAGCAACATACAAAAACCTTTGCCGAACGTTATGCCGGTTTTCCACTAAAGGTGGCTGGGTTATCACGGTTCAACACCGCCAAAGAGAGCAAGGAGATCCTCGAGCGGTTAGCCGCTGGAACTGTAGATGTAGTGGTTGGTACACATCGAATTCTGTCAAACGATGTTCAATTTAAAGATCTAGGTTTAGTAGTAGTTGATGAGGAACAACGATTTGGTGTGGAACAAAAGGAGTCATTGAAGAAGTTACGCACGACTGTTGATGTACTAGCTATGTCTGCGACACCTATTCCACGCACACTTGAGATGGCTGTTACCGGAATTCGCGAGATGTCGACCATTACGACTCCGCCAGAGGAGCGCCATCCAATTCTTACCTATGTAGGTCCTGCTGAAGAAGCACAGATAACCGCCGCGATTCACCGCGAGTTACTGCGCGATGGTCAAATCTTTTACCTGCATAACCGGGTAGACACCATTGATCGCACCGCACTTCGGTTAAAGGAGTTGGTACCCGAAGCCAGAATTCGAATTGCACATGGCCAAATGTCAGAAGGCGATTTAGAGGATGTCATTCTTGCCTTTTGGAACCGCGATTTTGATGTACTGGTCTGTACAACAATTGTCGAAAGCGGTTTGGATATTCAAAATGCAAATACATTAATTGTTGAGCGTGCAGATCGCTTTGGATTGTCTCAGCTTCACCAGCTGCGCGGCCGTGTGGGTCGCGGCCGTGAGCGTGCTTATGCCTACTTCCTGTACTCAAATGAAGAGCCACTATCTGAGCTGGCTCATGAGCGTTTAAAAACAATTGCGACAAACACTGAATTAGGTTCAGGAATGAGAGTTGCGCTTAAGGATTTAGAGATTCGTGGAGCAGGAAACCTACTGGGTGGGGAACAATCAGGTCATATTGCAGATGTTGGATTTGATTTATACATGCGAATGGTCGGAGAAGCGGTACAAGATTATAAATCGGGGATCATCGAAACTGAAGAAAAGGTCTCGGAATGTAAAGTCGAACTTCCAATCAACGCTCACTTATCTTCGGATTATGTCCCTGGTGAACGTTTGCGCCTTGATTTATATCGCCGATTGGCCGATGTGAGGGCACCAAGTGATGTCGCATCAATCGAAGCTGAGTTAATTGATCGATTTGGTGCACTACCAGATGAAGCGATGGCCTTACTGGGGGTTGCAGCTTTACGTGCACAAGCAAAGGCTGCAAAGCTAACTGAAGTAGTTGTCCAAGGAAAATTCCTTCGTCTTGCGCCATTACTTCTTCCTGAATCTCGACAGTTACGTTTGACACGTTTGTACCCAGGCTCGCTCTATAAAGGCGCGGCACGTACGGTCTTGGTCGCCCTTCCGAAGGCTGCCTCTTGGGATCCGTCACAGATTGCTGCTGAAATAGTGGATACTTCTCTTCTGGCCTGGGTCGTCGAGGCCGTACACCAATTGAGCGATGCACCGAAAGCGAGTACAGAATGAAGAAGATCCTGACAATTGCGGCAGTAATGGCAACACTTCTATTAGCCGGTTGTTCGCAGGTTGGTGCAGCGGCAACAGTTGGCGACATAAAGATTACGCAGGCAACTGTTCAGGGAAGCATTGATGGGATTCTTTCAGAGCGCACCAAGGTTGATACATCACAGATGCAGCTAGAAACAGGTTCAGCGCTTAATATTTCACAACTTCGTTTTCATCTCTTGCGAACATTATTTAGCGAGCTTGGCAAAGAGCTTAATATCAATGTCACAAAGGCCGAGATCGATACCCGTCGTGCCAGCATTATCGAGCAGGTAGGTGGAGAGTCTGCGCTACCAACAGCTTTGGTTGGCGCAGGAATCGCACCCGATGATCTAGATGAGTACATCGAAGTTATTTCTTACTCGGATAAAATTAGTCAGAAGCTAACTGCAGCGGGTGTAACTGAAGATCAACTTGGCGCAGAGATTCAAAAGCTCATCGTTGCAAAGGCAAAGGAGATGGGCGTAACCGTCAACCCTCGCTACGGTACGTGGGATGCAACAAACGCTGATGTAATTCCTGCAGACTCTGCTGAGTCTGCTGTTACTCCATCAGATAAGTAACAGTTACTTCTATGCAAGGCTCACAACTTCAACGACTTGTTGAGGTCATGAACACCTTGCGATCTCCTGGTGGCTGCCCTTGGGATGCAGAGCAAACCCATGAATCACTCCTTAAGTACTTACTGGAAGAGTCATACGAGTTTGTTGATGCTGTTCAATCCGAAAATCGAATTGATATGCGGGAAGAGCTAGGTGATGTTCTTTTACAAGTTTACTTCCATGCACGTATGGCTCAGGAGCATCCAACGGATCCATTTTCAATTGAGGATGTTGCACGAGGAATCGCTGAAAAGTTGATTCGTAGGCACCCACATGTCTTTGATGGTGTTGAAGTACGAGATACGCAGGAGGTTGTTGACAATTGGGAGGAGATCAAAAAGAGGGAAAAGGGACGCACCTCTGCATTAGATGGTGTTGCGATGTCCCAACCTGCGCTTCCATTAATTGAAAAGCTGTTATATCGAGCTGAAAAATACAATGTTGAAGTTACAACTCCCGATACCGTCTCGATCGGTGGACCAGCTGATGAAAATGCTGTGGGGCAAGCCCTTGTGGCGGTCATCGCATGGGCACATGCCAATGGAATCGATGCAGAAGCAGCTCTTCGCAAGGAGGCCATGCGGATTAGCGGAGAGATCGGGCCCGCATAGTCCACCGTAGGTTCGCGGTAGACTTTGATTATTAAGGTACATGCCATTTCAGCGTTGAGGTCGGCAACAGTTTAGAAACCCAGACCTTTAATATATTTGAGGAGAAATGCAATGGCGATTATCGAAGCGTTAGGTGCCCGTGAAATTCTCGACTCCCGTGGAAATCCAACGGTTGAAGTTGAAATCCAATTAGAAGATGGCACACAAGCACGTGCTGCGGTTCCAAGTGGAGCTTCCACTGGCGCATTTGAGGCAGCAGAGCTTCGCGATGGTGGCAAGCGCTACCTTGGTAAAGGTGTTGAAAAGGCTATTGCATTTGTTAATGATGAGATCGCTCCCGAGATAATTGGTTTTGATTCGCAGGATCAGCGTCTAATTGATTCAGCGATGATTGAACTTGATGGAACCAAGAACAAGTCACGTCTTGGTGCAAATGCAATCCTTGGTGCATCCCTTGCAGTAGCAAAGGCATCTGCGGAAAGCTCTGATCTTTCATTGTTCCGCTATTTAGGTGGACCAAATGCACACCTACTTCCAGTGCCAATGATGAACATTCTCAATGGTGGCGCACACGCCGATACCAATGTTGATATTCAAGAGTTTATGATCGCGCCAATTGGTGCACCAACATTCCGTGAATCAATTCGCTGGGGTGCCGAGATTTATCACGCTCTCAAGTCAGTTTTGAAGAAGCGCGGACTTGCAACATCGGTCGGAGATGAGGGTGGTTTTGCTCCCAATCTTGATAGCAACCGTGCAGCACTAGATCTGATCCTCGAAGCTATTACAGCCGCTGGATTCAAACCAGGTAGTGAAATCGCACTTGCCATGGATGTTGCTGCTACCGAGTTCCACGAGAATGGTAAGTACAAATTTGAGGGTGCTTTAAAAACATCTGATGAAATGATCGCGTATTACACCTCTTTGGTAGATGCCTATCCAATTGTTTCAATTGAAGACCCTCTCAATGAAGAGGACTGGGCTGGCT
>ERZ887849.2982-NODE-2982-length-13278-cov-7.990169_pt1 | contig 13278 bp, 13 predicted proteins | sample MGYA00521267_ERZ887849 | MGnify/ENA primary metagenome ERZ887849 (study PRJEB32303, sample SAMEA104408601) | aquatic metagenome | biome: Brackish water; feature: Pelagic; material: water | place: Baltic Sea | collected 2014-06-06T16:11:00 | depth 2,863 m ... | reverse complement strand
ATTGTCATTAATAATCTTTACTTGTACTAACAAGGTGTATATTTTATTGCGGGCTGAATTTTCGTTCCAAAAATCCCTGCCATTCAATAAAATTTTCGGGTAAGGCGCAAGTTTCTCGCTAAATTTCACAACAAAAACATACACTAAGATATTATATATAATTAAGCATTATTTAATTTAAATACCTTTATTGAAAAAACACACTAAGAAAAAATTACAACTACTGCTTAGTGTCATCGCTTTTATTTCGAGTTCTTTTGGGCAAGATGAAACTTACGTATTCCAAATAGCTCTGGGTCACATTTCTATGGAAATCAATAAGAATAGTGATAATTATACTGTTGTAAACTTGGATGATTTCTGCCCAGATTTTAAGGCAAGCACATACTTTATCAATTATCATAAATATTATTAGGAATATAATTCTATATTAGGAGTGACTTTCAAATCGTGTAAATCTTGTGCTTGCCTTATAACAACAACTTGCTAAATGAAAAAATTAATTATCTGTTTTCTTTCTGTTTTTTTGTTATCCTTCAACAACATAAAAAAATCTATAACTTTAGGAAAAGTAGTACAAAGTTCAGAACTACAAATTCTTGAAAACAAAGATATTTTAGTGGAAACAGCATCATTTGGGAATTCTACTACCACAAAAGCTATAAAATCCAACAATTTTGAAAAAATTGAAAAAAATATTTTACTTGGAAAATTCGATTATAAAAAAGACAGTAATTTCAGTATTGTAAATTCTAAATACTCTTCAAAAACAATCTACCTAAGGAATGAAGTGTTGCTAAAGTTCGATAAAATGTACAATGCTGCACTTGAAGACGGTATAAAACTTGTAATAATTTCCGGTACAAGAAGTTTCAACCATCAAAAATATATTTGGGATAGAAAATGGGCTAAAAACATCCTAAAAATGGATAGTATTTCCGCAGTAAAAGAGATTATGAAATATAGCTCTATGCCTTCAACTTCAAGACACCACTGGGGAACTGATATAGATTTAAATAATTTGGAAAATAGTTATTTCGAAAAAGGAGAAGGAAAAAAAATATTCGATTGGTTGGTCGAAAACGCTTTTAAATATGGTTTTCACATGACTTACGATAACCAAGAAGAGACCAAAAGAACCGGATATAAAATGGAAAAATGGCATTGGTCTTATATGCCAATATCCGAGCAATTCTTAATCCAATTTAATAAATATATTCAGTGTGAAGATATTTCTTCTTTCAATGGATCTAAGTTTGCCTGTCATCAGGAGGTGGATGTAATTAAAAACTTTGTTAACGGAATAAATACTGATTTTAAAAAATAATAAATGTTACTAAATAGAATTTGGGTGGCTTTAATTGCCATAGCTATGATTATGGCTTGTGGAAAAGCATTTATTTTTCATGACTTTGATATTTTCAAATTATTGGTGGAAGATCTTTTTGAAAGTGTAAAAAATGGTTTTGAAATGGTTATTTACCTCACGGGTGCTCTTTGCCTATGGATGGGGGTGATGAACATCGGAGAACAAGCGGGTATTGTTTCCTCTCTATCTTGGTTTGTTTCTCCTCTTTTTTCTAGATTATTTCCTGAAATTCCAAAAGGACATCCAGCTTCAGGTACTATAATGCTTAATTATAGTGCCAATATGTTAGGGTTAGACAATGCTGCAACTCCTATTGGTCTGAAAGCTATAAAACACTTACAAGATTTAAACCCATCTAAAGATACTGCTAGTAATGCTCAAATTATGTTTTTAGTTCTAAATACGTCTGGTTTAACAATCATCCCCGTAAGTATTATTGGCTATCGTGCAATGGCAGAAGGAGCAACTGATCCGACCATAGTTTTTTTACCTATTTTATTTGCTACTTTTTTTGCAACTTTAACGGGATTAATTCTAGTTGCAATCAAACAAAAAATAAATCTTTTTGATAGAGTTATTTTCGCCTATATTGGAGGATTAAGTTTTCTTATTTTTGGCTTGCTTGCTTGGTGTATTTACTCTCCAGATTCTGTTAATTTCATATCCTCGTTTGTCGGTAATTTCATATTACTCATAACCATAACTGGTTTTGTGATTTATGGTTTTGCAAAAAAAATCAATGTTTATGAAAGCTTTGTAGAAGGAGCAAAAAGTGGATTTGATATTGCACTAAGTATTCTGCCTTATGTTATTGCTATTCTTGCTGCAGTTTCTCTTTTTAGAACCTCAGGTGCAATGCAATCTTTATTTAGTGGAATTGAGTATGTTCTGGTATTTGTTGGAGTAAATTCTTTAGAGTTTATCGACTCTCTCCCTGTTGCTTTTATGAAACCTTTCAGCGGACCTGCAGCAAGAGCACTGATGCTAGAAATTTTCCAAACCCATGGTGTGGAGTCTTTTGTTGGAAGACTTGCTTCAACTTTTCAAGGTTGCTCTGATACAACCTTTTATATTTTAGCAGTTTATTTTGGTTCTGTAAAAATTAAAAAAATTCGCTACGCTGCTTCAGTAGGATTAATTGCTGATTTTGTAGGTATTATTTCCTCGATTTTCCTAGCTTATATTTTTTATACTTAGTATTCCAACAATTATTTACTTCCAATTATAACAAAGAGACCTATATTTGAACACTTACCTTATTGTAAAAGAACAACGTGTAACAATTTTGAATAGTCAATTGGACAGTTTAAGCATTCAACAACTCAAATATTGGGAAAAAGAAGAATTATCTTTATTTTATCAATATGTCTAGCGGTTTCGGTTGGACTTAAATCTTCTTGCCCTTCTGCATCACCAATATACGCCTTATCGAAATTCGTTTTTTGGATATATTTGTCTAATTTCTTCATTAACGTAATGACTTACGTTGTAAAGATAGGTATCGCACATATAGCTAGGAAAACGAGTAGCAAACTTCTCCACAATGTATCGGCCGAATGTGAACACTTACGTTCTACTTTTTCCGAAAAGCCTCTATTTGCTGCTCTAAAAACCCTTGCGGAAAGTTTTCTACGTCCTCAAATCCCAGTTCAATATCACGTCCATCAAACGGTTCGTAATTCGTTCCAAAGAGATAATCCCAAATACTGAGCGTGATGGCAAAGTTCATACCTTTCGAGTGTGTATCCGGAATATCTTTAGCGTGATGCCATATGTGGAATCTTTGGGAATTAAAAAGATACTTTAAAGGTCCGTAATTCCATTTGAAGTTCGCGTGATTCAAATGGCCAATTAAAGTTGTAGCTGCATAAATCCACGCAATGTTTGGAAGACTTACCTTGAGCAAATACGAAAGCATAACAAACAAAGCAATTCGATAAAAAATGTTCTCCATAAAATGATATCGTAAATGTGCGGCAAACCCCATTTCTTGAACTGAATGATGAACGCGGTGGAATTTCCACATCCACGGAATTCGGTGAAGTGCGTTGTGCACCGACCATTGCACCAAATCATAAATCAAAAAGAAACCAAGTACTCTAGCCCATTGTGGCATTCCAGGCATAAAGTCGAAAACACCTGATGTCGGCAAACCAACTCCCGTCATCAACTCGGAGAAAAGCCGCTGTGTCGTGCTTGATAGAGCTGCGAAAATCAACAAATTGAAAAAGAAATAATTGAAAAACATATAAAATGCATCCAACCAAAAATCTTTACGAATGATTTTCTGTTTTTCTCGCCACGGCCAAACAATTTCTAGAGACCAAACAAAAAGCGAAACTGCTATGAGAAAATAAAACGGATTGAGCATTCCATTCTGGATAGGATCCACCAATAGGTCAATAAAATAATTTGAATAACCCGCATAGGCTCTTGATATGGTATCCCAGATTTTCATTTCTTTAATTTGAGCAAATTTGGCAGTTTCCCTTACTATTTTTGGTAACCCAAGTTACTTTTATTTTTTCCTTATTACAAATCTTTCGCCTTTTGTGTTTGCACTAAAACTAGAAGCATAATAACAGGTGGCCCTCGCAGGCCTTAATTGCAGTGACCCTTTAACCGTGATTTTTAAATCGTATTCATATGTGTAGGTTCCCTTTCTTAAATTTTCAATAAAAAAGTCTGTTTTGTTGTCTCTGTTCGATTGATAATAATATCCGTTTTGGTAGCGATAACCAGACAAAACCTGCGTTGGTTTTCAGCAATCAATTCATCGATTTCCGAAAAATCCGTTTTTTCATAGTTTAAAGTTCGATCCATGTCGAGATAGTTTTGACCGAAAGCTAAATTAACACCGAAAACTATAATTAGAAAAAGTAAAATCTTTATTATGATTTATCTTTTGTAGCACGATTCAGATGAATGCGATAGGCTATTAAACCGGGAATACCGACCAACATAATTCCCGCTAATAAATAGCCCGTTGGAAGCAATCGGAAAGATTTAACAACATCCATATCCGTCGAATCGTAACCTATTCCAATAAAATAACCCAAACTCAAAGGCCTTTTTTCTAAGAAATAAACCAACCCTTTTTTATACTCCACCTCTCCGTCAAACAGGTTTATGGCAACAGGAGAAAGAAAAAGTATTGTAGCGATTATTGCGAAAGAAAGAAGAAAAATATTAATCGGTTTCATGTGTTTTTATTTCGACCTCAAAGATACGTTTTCTCTCAAAGTAATTTAACTAAAAATTAGCAAGATTTTACTTGTTCAATTTTTCAAAAGAAAAGTTATAAACAGCTTGAATAAAAATGTCGAATTGAAAAACTTAACAAAATATTAACGAAAAAATAAATCTAATTTATTGTTTTTCAATAATTTACATTTTTGGCACATCTTTTGAATTTACAGTATCAATACTAACTTAAAATTTAATTATTATGATCGCAAAAAAGAATTCTGGGTACGACCTGGAAAACAAACGAAGCGCCTTCTTCATGTTGGGGCTTCTCGTAACAGGCTCGCTCACGCTGGCCGCATTTACTTATTCGGACCCGATGTTGAGAGCTGACGCTGGTAGTGATGTTCCAAGGGAGCAAATCGCAATAAACTTTGAATTGGAGCCAGAAAAGCCCAAGGATGTTGAAGAAACTTTCGACAAACACAAGGTGGATGATTCACAACAACAATCGACGATTGATACTAAAGCTGCAGTTGGCGAAGTCATTAAAATAACTGGAAGTACAAAAGACCCAATCTTAGCAGGTGTTGGGGTTCAAACTGGTGGCTTACTTACAGGACCCAAATTGACCAATGGTGGAAAAGTGAAAATAGCGGATCCTGAAAAACTAGAGCTGTTTCCTGACAGTGAAGCAATGTTTGTTGGAGGTGTAAATGAAATGAATAAATACATCCAATCCAATGTAAATTATCCGCAGGGTAGCATAAGCCGCGGTGAGCAGGGAAAAGTTTGGGTGTCGTTCATCGTTGAAAAAGATGGAAGCATTACCAACATAGAGTTGGAGAACAACGTAAGTACGGAGTTAGATCGCGAAGCGAAGCGGGTGGTTCGCACGTTTCCAAATTGGATTCCTGGAGAAATAAAAATGCAAAAGGTCAGAACGCGAGTTCGACTCCCGATCAAATTTATTTTAGACTAATATCGATTAAGGCTGAAAAAGAAGGTCTCTTTCAAATAAATGAAAGAGACCTTCTTGTGTTTTGACCTCTCCCTTTGGATGGAGAAAGAGAAGGAGGATTTCCAAATCTGAGGTGGAATCTTTTTTTTTGATTATTTTAAAAAGGATTACCAATTCAAAGATGGAATAAATAACTTAAGCATACCATCACACCTCCCTCAATCGCTCCTCAAGGAGGTAAGTAAAAAAATTAATCTAGTGAACCAATCATTTTCGAAGGATCCACGATTTGGTCGTATTCTTCTTCAGAAACATGTCCTAATCCAATCGCTGCTTCACGAAGTGTTGTTCCGTTTTTATGCGCGTATTTCGCAATTTCGGCTGCTTTATAGTATCCGATTTTTGTATTAAGAGCCGTCACCAACATCAAGGAGTTGTTCAAGTGTTTGTCTATAACCTCTCTATTTGCCTCAATTCCAGCAACACATTTGTCTGTGAAAGAAACACAAGCGTCTCCAATCAAACGTGCAGACTGCAGTACGTTATAGGCGATAACCGGTTTGAAAACATTCAATTCGAAATGTCCATTCGAACCAGCAATTGAAACCGCTACATCGTTCCCCATAACTTGAGCACAAACCATAGTCAAGGCTTCGGGCTGCGTTGGATTTACTTTTCCAGGCATGATGGATGAACCTGGTTCGTTATCAGGAATGACGATTTCGCCAATTCCACAGCGAGGACCAGAAGACAGAATACGAATGTCATTTCCAATTTTCATTAAAGAAACTGCAGCTCTTTTCAATGCTCCTGACAATTCAACCATAGCGTCGTGTGCCGCTAAAGCTTCAAATTTATTCGGTGCAGTAATAAATGGCAGACCTGTAAATTCGGCAATTTTTTTAGCCACAAGGACATCATATCCTTTTGGTGTATTCAACCCAGTTCCAACAGCTGTTCCACCCAAAGCCAATTCAGCCAATGGTAACAAGGCATTGTTGATACAACGCATAGAATGATCCAATTGCGCTACGTATCCGCTAAATTCTTGCCCTAGTGTTAATGGAGTCGCATCCATCATGTGCGTGCGCCCTGTTTTCACGATATCTTTAAAAGCAGCCACTTTAATTTGAAGCGCATCACGTAATTTTTTTATTCCAGGAAGCGTCGTTTGAACTGTCATTTTATATGCAGCAATGTGCATCGCGGTTGGATATGTATCGTTTGATGACTGAGATTTATTCACGTCATCATTCGGGTTCAATACTTTTTCGGTATCGTTCAAGTTACCACCATTCAATACATGCGCTCTATTGGCCACCACTTCATTGCAATTCATATTGGATTGAGTTCCAGAACCAGTTTGCCAAATCACCAAAGGAAATTCAGTATCATGTTGACCCGTCAAAATCTCATCGCACACTTTAGAAATCAAATCTCTTTTCTCCGCTGGCAACACACCTAAATCGCAGTTGGCATGAGCTGCTGCCTTTTTCAGGTAAGCAAAAGCATGCACAATTTCAATCGGCATCGAACCTTCAGGACCAATTTTGAAGTTATTTCTTGAACGTTCTGTTTGGGCACCCCAGTAACGGTTTGCAGGCACTTGTACCTCGCCCATCGTATCTTTTTCAATTCTAAATTCCATTTTGTATTTTGAATGAGATTAATTTATTAATTTTACAATGTTAATTGTTTTACAAAAATAATACAACTCATGAGTTTTTTAGGATTAGCAGCGTTTCTTTTGTTCGGCGGAATGGCATTTTGGATGCTTGTTTTTTTAATGGGCTTCGTTCTTCCCTATTGGATTACTCTTGGTGTGTTTCAACAATTGAAACCAAAAAGAATTTTTGAAGATGACGAAGAAGAAGCAAAAGAGGCCTAGATTCTTCTTTTAACGAAATATATTTCGGCCTTCCGCTCTGCGGAAGGCTTTTTTTTGACTAATGCAAAGACAGAATTAGTATTGTTAACGAAATGAAAACAGAACTTCCACTAATCACCTTAATTGTTGTTTTTTTGCTCGCCTGTAAAAAGAGACCACCCCTGCTGAATGTATAACCTCAAATACAAATATTTCACCAACCTGTGAAGTCGAACTCGACACATTCTATACTTTTGATTCTTTGACTTATCAAGCCGATTCACATAATACTAAAGCTGGGTTTATTCTATATTTTTCGCTAAACAATAATCCCAATAATTACGCAATGTCAATTGCATTTAATGAGTTTCGAACTTCTGGGAAATATAATTTTACAGCCTCACTGAAAGGTTAAGGTAATTACGCTTACCGATTTTGACCCAAGGATCCCTTTGACGAAACAGAGGAAGTATATGTTTCAGTGAGCACGAATGTCATTACTATTTCGTATTGTAAAATGTCGATTACATCCCCTTCTCTCGGAGGCGTCTTAATCTACCAAAACAGATTTTTTGAATTTAACTTTTAGACTACAGGCCCTTTTCTTCGATCAGTCTTGCCATTTCATCTTGAAGTTTCATCGCTTCTTCTTTTGCTTTTTCAGCAAAATCATTTCCGTTTGAAGCGTACAAAATCCCTCTGGATGAATTTACCAACAATCCACAATCATCGTTCCAACCATATTTCACAACATCTTCAAGTGATCCACCTTGCGCACCAACTCCTGGAACCAAGAAAAAATGATTGGGAACCAATGCTCTCACTTCGCCTATTCCTTCAGCTCTTGTTGCACCAACGACATACATCAAGTTTTCGGGTGTTCCCCATTGGACCGATTTTTTCAATACTTTTTTGAAAAGTTGCTCACCGTTTTTGTCTTCCGTCATTTGGAAATCTAAGGCGCCCTTATTGGAAGTCAAGGCCAAAAGTATGACCCATTTATTTTCGTAGGTAAGGAACGGGGAAACACTGTCTTCGCCCATGTAGGGGGCAACGGTTACCGAATCACAATTCAACGTTTCAAAAAATGTTTTGGCGTAATAAAGTGAAGTGTTTCCGATATCTCCTCTTTTCGCGTCAGCTATTGTGAAGATGTCTTTAGGAATATAATCGATGGTTTTTTGAAGTGACTTCCACCCTTTTACACCGTGACATTCATAAAAAGCTGTATTTGGTTTATAGGCAACGCAATAGTCCTTTGTTGCATCAATAATCGCCTTATTGAATTCAAAAATGGGATCTTCCATTTCCAAAAAATGAGCAGGGATTTTCGTCAAATCAGTATCCAATCCTACGCACAGAAATGATTTTTTTCTTTTGATTTGGGCTACCAGTTCTGCTTTTGTCATGAGTTCTTATTTTTTTGATCCAATTGATAGATGATTCCATCGGAAAGTCCAATTTTCGGAACCAATATGGTGCGACATTTCAAAGCGCGCATAATGTGAGAAAATATTTCCATCGCTGGCACAAGTACGTCGGCTCTATCTGGTTTTAGTTGGAATCGATCGACACGTTGAGCGATAGTCAAAGGTGATAATCCATCGCGTAAATCCTCCAATTTTTTCAATGAAATTGGATCAGCTTGCATAGCCCCGACTAACTTTTGTGCCTTGTTTATATTTCCTCCTGTCCCGTAAACGATGTGATGTTTCGAAAGCTCAATATTCGTTTTCAACCATTCGGTCATATCAGCCCAAACATTTGGATTCACTTTCTCTTTAATGATACGCAAAGTTCCAACTTCAAAAGACTTTGACGCGATTCTTTCGCCGTTCTCGAAAACGCTGATTTCGGTACTTCCTCCTCCAACATCGATAACCACAAAAGGTACTTCAATATCCAAATCAAACAAAGCAAAGGTTCCTAGGATAAGCTCAGCTTCTTCGTCACCAGAAATAGTTTCGATGGAAACGCCCGTTTCAACTTCAATCAAATCACGAACCAGCAAACCGTTTGTTGCTTCCCTCATGGCTGAAGTAGCGCATGCTCTTAGTTCAACGACCTCAAAGATTTCAGATATTAGTCGAAAAGCTTGAATAGTTTTGACGAATTCTGTTTTCTTTTTCTCAGAAATTTCGCCTGTACTAAAAACCTCTTCGCCCAGTCGTAAAGGGATCCGTGTATAGGAAACTTTTTTTATAAATGAATGACCATCTTCTTCCACGACTTCTCCTACGAGCAATCGTGCAGCGTTTGTACCAATATCTATTGCGCCGTATCTCAAAATTCTTAGAGTTCTTTCTTATTAAATACAAAGCTATTCAAAATTTTCTGTCCCGTTTTTCGGTACTTATCATATTCTGATTCTTCGCAAGTAAAAGTTAAAATAAATGCTTCTTGTTGAACTACCCAACAATATTGCTCAAACTTCATATTACGTTTGTTCATGGTGCTCGTGCATATCAATCTTTGAAATTCGGGACCTCCACGTCGAACTCTTTTGTTGACCAATAATTTCCCATTGGGCAGCATCGTTTTTATTTGTTGAATAGTGATTTCGACGAATTTTTTCAAACTCAAATCGAGTTCAGAAACATCTTGAATGATAAGATTTATATTCTCTTGGAAGGTGTCTGTGGTTGAATCTAAACCACTGGTAAAAATGAATTTGGTTCCAAGTTTTACAGATTTATCAATGCTCCAAGAACGAGGATGATGAATTGTATCATTATAGTCTTTGTATTTTTTCCAAAAGAAGGTGAAAGAGGTGTTGAATACCAAAATACCAGTCAATAAAAGAATAAAAAGCAGTCTAAACATTGGGGTTAATTTATAACCGAAAGGTACTAAAATCCTTACTTCTTTCTAAAGAAAATCTTGATGGGAACACCATTAAAATTGAATTTCTCTCGCATTCTATTTTCGATAAAACGTTTGTAACTATCTGGAACATACTGTGGTAAATTACAGAAGAAAGCAAATGCCGGGGCGTGTGTTGGGAGCTGCGTCACGAATTTAATCTTGATGTATTTCCCTTTCAAAGCGGGCGGTGGATGATGATCGATAATGTCCAACATCACATCATTTAATACCGAAGTAGGAATTTTCTTGATTCTATTTTTAAAGACCTCCATTGTTGCTTCCAAAGCTTTATGAATTCTTTGTTTTGTGATTGTCGAAGTGAATATAATTGGAACATCGTTGAAAGGTGCGAGTTGTTCAATCAGATTCTCCTCGTATTCCTTCATGGTTTTATGATCTTTCTCGACTAAATCCCATTTGTTGACCAAAACGACAACTCCTTTCGAGTTTTTTTCAATCATATAGAAAATCTGCAAATCTTGTTTTTGCAAACCTTCTTCAGCGTCTAGCATGAAGATACACACATCTGAATTTTCAATGGCGTTGACCGAACGAAGAACAGAATAGTACTCGATATCTTCGTGCACTTTCGCTTTTTTACGAATTCCGGCTGTATCAATCAAAAGAAAATCAAAGCCAAAAGCATTGTATCTTGTATTGACTGCATCTCTAGTTGTTCCTGAAATGGCAGTTACGATGTTAGAATCTTTTCCGGTCAAAGCGTTTACCAAAGAAGACTTTCCAACGTTTGGTTTACCGACAACAGCAATTTTAGGAAGGCCATCATTTTCAAGACTGGACTCATCTGCAATATCGAATTCGAGAACCATATCGTCCAACAACTCACCCGTTCCGCTGCCGTTTGTAGCCGACATATCGTATACATCACCAAGACCGAATTGATAGAATTCTGAAGACAATCCGAATCGTTCGGTATTATCCACCTTATTGGCAACGATAAAAACTTTCTTTTTGGTTTTACGCAACATTTGAGCAACGACTTCATCCAAATCAACTATACCCGCCATAACGTCAACGACAAAAATGATCACATTGGCTTCATCGATAGCGATTTCGACTTGCTTACGAATTTCGCCTTCAAAAATATCATCTGATCCGCTCACGTATCCACCGGTATCGATAACAGAAAACTGCACGCCATTCCATTCACCACGACCGTATAAACGATCACGTGTCACTCCACTCACCTCTTTGACGATGGCTTTTCTTGACTCCGTCAATCGGTTGAATAAGGTCGATTTTCCGACGTTTGGTCTTCCGACTATTGCTACTACGTTTCCCATTCTAATAAAGTAATTGAGTGAAAAGTGTAAAAGTGCAGAGTCTGATGTTTATTATCTCATTCTACATTCAAAAAATTTACACTTTACACTTTACACTAACGTTTTAATATCCGTATTTCTTTAATTTCTGTTCCGATGCTCTCCAGTCCTTGTCCACTTTCACATACGTATCCAAGAACACTTTTTGATCGATGAACTTTTCAATTTCTAATCGGGCTTCTCGGCCTATTCTTTTGAGCATTTCACCTCCTTTTCCGATGATGATGCCTCGTTGTGTATCTCTTTCTACGATGATCAGTGCTCTGATTTTCGTTATGTTTTCCTCTTCGATATATTCTTCAATTTCGACTTGAGTTGCATATGGTACCTCTTTTCTGGTGTGAATGAACACTTTTTCACGAATGATTTCAGAAACGAAGAAACGCATCGGACGATCCGAAATGGCATCTTTATCGTAATAAGCAGGGCTTTCAGGGAGCAATTCGACAATTCTATCCAAAACACCTTGAATAGCGAAACCGTGAAGAGCCGAAATAGGCATAATCTCAGCATTGGGTAATTTCTCTTGCCAATACGTTAATCTCTCGCCTAATTTTTCTTGATCACTTTTGTCCATTTTATTCACGAGTAACAAAATGGGCACTTTCATTTTGGAAATTTTCTCCAAAGTTTCTGCGTGATTCATTTCGTCCTCATAAATATCCGTGATGAAAAGCAATACATCAGCATCCTGCAATGAGGTGTTGACGTACGTCATCATTTGATCGTGCAATTTATAGGCAGAATTGACTACTCCTGGCGTATCTGAAAAAACGATTTGGTATTCCTCTTCATTCATGATTCCCAGAATACGATGCCGCGTCGTTTGTGCCTTCGAAGTGACGATAGACAATTTCTCGCCCATCAATCGATTCATTAAGGTCGATTTACCTACGTTCGGACTTCCAACTATGCTTACGAAACCTGCCTTGTGTGCCATTTTTTCTTTTGAGGGTGCAAAGATAGACAATTACGAATGAAAGAGTTAGGAAAATCAACTATTGATTCGTTAATTTTGCAAGCTCAATGTTAAAACAAGGTAAATTCTTTCAATTTCTCGAGAAGGTCGACTCAAATTCGGATGTTCCAGAAAAATTTACCTTCCCCTTTTTCTACGAACCTCATCCTTTGGCAATACTTGCTGCTGAAGATTTACAAAAGCATCTTCATACACAAACAGATTGGTCACACGATTTTGGATTAACGGATCCTGATTCTGAAACAGCATTGGGGAAGATGTTCGGTGTTCTTGTTGTTCAAAATTCGGATGGCGAATTAGGTTATTTATCCGCATTCTCGGGAAAACTAGCGAATAGCAATCATTGGCCGAAGTTTGTTCCACCCGTTTTTGATATTCTAGAGAAAGAAGGATTTTATAAAGTAGAAGGGCGTGAGGTAGACGCTTTGACGGACTTAGTTGATGCATCAAAAAGAAATCCGGAGTTGAAAACAACGAAGGAAAAGTTAGAAAAAATTCGAAGCGAACACAAAATAGAAATTGAGGATTACCAAGCTCAAATTCGAGAAAATCGAAAAACTCGAAAAACTAAAAAATTAACTGGACAAAATGAATTATCAAGTGAACCACTTGATGCTTTATTGAAACAACTCACGAAAGAATCCATTGGAGAACAATACTTTTTAAAAGATAAAAAGCGGGAGTGGAAGGAGAAAATTGAAGCTGCGG
>ERZ887849.2979-NODE-2979-length-13286-cov-10.785655_pt1 | contig 13286 bp, 5 predicted proteins | sample MGYA00521267_ERZ887849 | MGnify/ENA primary metagenome ERZ887849 (study PRJEB32303, sample SAMEA104408601) | aquatic metagenome | biome: Brackish water; feature: Pelagic; material: water | place: Baltic Sea | collected 2014-06-06T16:11:00 | depth 2,863 m ... | reverse complement strand
GGAACCACAAATCCACAAACAAAATTACATCTTCAGGATGGAGACCTTAGAGTTTCTTCTGGTTCAACGTTTGTTTTTGGTACTGGATTTGGAATTGGTGCAACATCAGTAGGATATGCTTATGCTGCCTCTAATCCATTTACTGCGGTAATGATTGGTGGTACTGCAGGAAGAATAGCGAATGCTTTGATTGATATTAGTGCAAAAAATTATCCAGACGCAACTAATGTTCTTAATATACAAACAACATCTGAAACATATACTGGAACAATAGGAACTTATAAACCTTTTACTCCAGCGGGAACTGTTATTGAAATTGGAAATACTAGAGCATCGCAAAGAGTTGGTATTGGAAGCACTCTTTTTGGTAAAAGTGGATCTTTAATTAGTATCTATGCTTACAATAATGACTTTGTAACAAATGCTTTCTTTGGTGCCGCTGCTGGTGATACTGAGAATGGACCTGCAAATTTTGTTTTTGGAAGAAGAACAGGAGCATTTTCTTGGGAAGAAACAGTTAGAATTAATACCTCAGGTAATCTTGGTATAGGAACCACAAATCCAACAAGTGCTCTTACAGTATCTGGTGATGGTAGTTTTACTGGAGTTGTTACTGCAACTGGAGGATTTATTAGTGTAGGAAATACAACCCCAATTCAAATTTCTCTAATCGGAAATCAATTAACATTTACTGCTGTTGGAATTGGTTCAACTACATTAACTTTATCATAAATAATAATAAATTAATGAGGGGATAGTGAACCTCAGGAGAAAAAATGGCCATACAAAAGAATTTTGTAATTAAGAATGGTCTAGAAGTTGATGAAAGTTTAATATTTGCTAACTCTTTAAATAATAGAGTAGGAATTAACACATCTATTCCTCTATACACATTGCATGTAAATGGTGGAATTGGAGCAACATCATTAGTTTTAAGTGAAGGTCTATCTCTTTCTGGAGTACTGACTACAGGGGATTTGGAAGTATATGGTTATCTGTCTATAGGAGGAACAACCGGTTTAAGTGGACAATATTTAAGATCAACTGGTTCAGGCGCAGAATGGGCAACATTTCCAACTACAAGAACTAATTTTACTTATATTGCGACCACTAATCAGACGGTTTTTGGATATGCATATAATATTGGATTTGTTGATGTTTATCGCAATGGAGTAAAATTAAAAGGAGACGGTATAAATGTATTTGACGAATTTATTGCAAACAATGGAACTACAATTGAATTAATAGTTCCTTGTTTTGGTGGAGAAGTTATTGATATAGTTGCTTATAATCCAAATTCAGTAGGTTCAGGTGGAACTGGTGGGTCTTTAGGGTTAACAGTACAAGATGAAGGAATTAATATTGGAAATGATAATGGAATAACATCAATAAATTTTGTAGGAACAGATATAGTTTCTGCTGGTTCTGGTGCTGGAGTAACTGTTTATGTTAACCAATCTGGATATTGGACACCAACAGCATCAGGTATTCATACACTCTCTAATGTTGGTATTGGAACCACAAATCCAACAAGTGCTCTTACAGTTCGTGGTGGTGATATTTCAGTTGGGATTAATACTTCTCAAGGATTGATTCTCACTTCCCCAAATGGAACTATGTATAGATTGATTGTTAATAATGCTGGTGCCTTAAGCACAGTTATTGTTTAATAAATAAAATATAGAACTCTTCTAAAAAGAAACAAATGGCTAATAATCTAGAGTTATCACAATTTGCATCTTTTATAGAAGTAGATGATGTTACTAAAAATATTTCTGTTGCTTTAGATCAGGAGCAATTTATTGGAATCGGCACCAGCCCTGCTATATGTAAACTAGATGTATTAGGTTCTGTTAATATAGAGCAGGATGCAAGGATTAATGGTATTACAACAAGTAATGGGCCTGTATCATTACTTGGACCTGTAGAGATAAGATCTGGTAAATCATATTCAGGTATTGGAAGTACAGTTGGAGTTGGAGTTACTGAAATCCCTGCAGCATTAAGTGTTGCGGGAGATTTACTAATGATTGGTAAATCATTTTTTCTAGATAATACTGAATTTACTGGTGGTACTAATACTTTTTATAATAATGTTAATGTATATGGGCAATTCATTACTACTTCGTTCAGTCAACTTGGAGGACCCACTCAAGTTTTAGGTATAGCAACATTTAGTAATAATGTAGTTGTAGAATCTCCCGGTATTCCAACGTCTTCTACAGATAGAAATGCTGCTCTCTATGTTGATGGTGGTATAGCCGTACAAAATAGTGTATTTATTGGTGAAGAATTAAATGCAAGAAGTTTACAAGTAGGTCTAGGAGATACAAATAGTACATCAACTTTCTACAGGCCTGTAGGATTTCAATCTAATTTTACGGTAGTTGGAAGTGCTAGGTTAGACAACCATCTTTTAGCCACTGGAATATCTACATTTACAAACATAGTTAGATTAACGGATACTACCGGATCTTCTACACCATTAACAGGAGCATTGGTAGTAACTGGTGGAGTTGGATTTGGTTCTGATTTAAATATTGGTAGAAATCTTTCAATTGATGGGACTACAAATGTAAATGGAAATATTAATATTAATGGTAGTGAAGCCAATATTTCTAGTGCCATAATTTCATTAGGTTCTTCAACTACTTCGGATATTTTAGCTATAGGTTTATTTGATTCTGATTTATTACCAAAAATATCAGATAGCTATAATTTAGGTTCGATTGATAGAAGATGGGGAGCAGTAAGAGCAGTTAATGGAGTTTTTGTAGACCTCGATGTTAATAATGATCTTACATCTTTTGGAAACGTACTCTTTGGTGGAAATGTTGTATTAACTAATGGAATGGATGTTACTGGTGTAACAACATTTAATAGTGGATTTATTTCTAGTTCTACAGCATATTTTCAAAACGTAATAATCGAAGGGTCTTTAAATCTTGTAGGCCCTTCAACATCAGTAGGAACAATATCAACAGCAACTAGATCATTATCTGTTGATGTTGAATCAATATCAACAAATTCAGATTTTTATATTGGATTTTTTGATACTCCAACTAATGGCGAAGGTAGAACAGTCTATGTTGATGCCGGAATTAAATATAATCCATCGGTAGATGAAGTCACATTAGAAGGTGATTTGATATTGAATAGTGGAGAAATAAGAACGACAGAATCAAATTCATCATTTGATTTCTTTTTAACTAATGTAATTTCTTCAAGATTTTGCACAACTGCTCAAAGTTTATTATTTGGTAATACTGTAGGGGTCACTACTTTCAAACATCCTTTAGTAGTGTTTGATGGAAATATACAAATTTCTGGAACTGGATCAACTTCTTCAATTATTACTGGAGATGGATATAGTAATATTTTACTGAGAAGTAATCAAAATACTGAATTTATTGGAGATATAATTGCCAATGGAGATAGATTTGACGTATTAAATTCGACCTTTTATCTTGCCGATGAAAATGTTACTACTGCATTCGCATTTGGAGAAACAACTTTACTTTATATTGGACAATCAAACGTTGGAATTACATCAATAAGATCTCCAATTACTATTTTCGAGGGTGATATTCGTATTAATGGTAATGATATTAAATCATCTACTAATGTTACTAATATTACATTAGTAGATGATTCTAACACGATATTTTCAGGTGATATTCAGATCAATAACAATAATATTTTAGCAAATGATGGAAATATTAACATTGCTCTTGATAGTAATTTAAATACTACATTCTCTGGATCTATTAAAATTGGTGGAGATCAAATTAAAGCATCAACCGGAGAAACAAATATATTTTTAACAGGCAATACTTTAACTAGTATTGCTGGAGATTTGAGAATTGAAGGAGATAATATTCAAACTGGTGCTGGAATTACTTGTATCACTCTTGGATCAAATTTTGTAACATTTGAACAGGATATTAAAATAATTGGTAATGATATTAGAGCATCTGATGGTGCTGTTAATATAAGTTTAGAAAGTAATGCATATACAAGACTTGCTGGCGATCTTATTGTAGGAGGAGATGAAATAAGAGCATCTGATGATGTTTTAGCAATTACTTTAATTCCCACATCAGGATCTGTTGGAATATCTAGTAATTTAATAGTGACAAATAATTTGATTACTAAAGGTCCTTCAACAATTTTAAGAAGTAATAATTTAAAAATTAAAGATAAACTTATAAATATTGGTCTTATTAATGATCCTGGAGATATAAATGATTTAATAGAACCATCTTCTAATGAAAGTAAAGATATTGGTATTTTATTAAATTACTTTGATACTCAATCAAGAAAAGCATCCGTTTATTGGGATAATAGCGTTTCGAGAATAGCACTTGCATCTAGAGTTGTAGAATCATCTGAAGTATTAACGGTATCTAGTTATGGAAGTATTGAAGTTGGTGGATTGTGGGTAAATGATTGTGCTGGTCAATCTGAAGTAATTTCTTGTTCTGATGGAGTTCGAAATTTGGAAAGTATTACAATTGATGGTGGTATGTATTAATATGATAAATATAGTAGGAATATCCCGATTTTATCCGGATAAAAGTAATAAAAACATACTTATATGAGAGATTAAATGTCCGATCCAATTATAAGACTAAAACGTTCAGAAACTCCCGGCAGTATACCAACAGTAGGACAACTATTAATTGGTGAATTGGCAGTCAATAGTTTTGATGGTAGAGTTTTTTTAAAGCAAGATACTGGCGGGGTTGGAGTTTCAACTAGAGTCATTGAAGTTGGTATTGGCGGATCTATAGGAAAAACTATATTTGTAACTAAATCAGGAAATGATGCAAATAGTGGATTAAATGATAAAGATGCTAAAGCAACTGTTAAAGCAGCTGCTGCAATAGCCGAAGAAAATGATACTATTAAAGTCTATGCAGGTTCTTATGTAGAAGACAACCCAATAATTCTTAAGAAAAATGTATCAGTAGAAGGTTTAGAACTTAGAAACTGTCTGATAACACCAGGTAATCCTGAATTAGATTTATTTCATGTAAATGATGGAGTTCATGTAACTGATTTAAGTTTTGTTGGACAACCATCGGAAAATGGTGCGGCAATTATTGCTTTTGTTCCATTAGAAGGTGTTTCTCCTGATAGGTATTTCGATGCTTCAAGATTAATTAGATATAATTTAGATTATATTGCTAGAGAAACCGTTGGATTTCTTACAAGCGGATATAGTGGATTTGCTGGAGGTCATAGAGAACAAGATGCCGCAAGATTGATTGATTTAAATATTGATTTTATTGCTTCTGAAGCAGTAGGATATTTAACAAGCACTCAATATAAAAATCCAGCATTTGTAGTTCCAACAGGAGATCCGAATGATTGTAGAGATGATGTTGTAGATATTATTCAATCTCTAACTTATGATTTGAGGGCAACTGGAAACGAAAAGATGGTTGGAGCAGGTTTATCATACTATCCTTCAGGTTCTCTTGCTCATATTACTGGACAAGATATTAATGGATATGATGTAGATGTTGCTACAGTAGAAACTCTAGAGTATGCTGTAGGAATAGCTACACATATTATTAACAATTACCCATGGGGAAGTATTCCTTCGGGATCTGTAACAAATATTACGGGATTTGTATATGATAATGTAACTGGACTTTCCACAGTTACTTCTGTTGGACATGGAGTAACTGCAGGAAATATCGTTAGACTAGAAAATCTTACATTTACTTGTCCTGGTGGGTCTGGTATCACAACCACTATTTTTCCAGATGGAACTCAAGGATTTTTCTTTAAAGTTGCAAGTTACTTAGATTCGGATAATTTTACGATAAATTCGGGCATTTCTACTATACAACATACCTATTCAGGTAGTGGAGGAACAGCAGAACAGTATACAAATTTTCAGTCAACATATTCTCAAGTATTTGATCCATCTGTTATTAAAAGTGGTATAGATTATCCGAATTTTGGAGGATGCCCAGGTGTTGCGAGTAGTATTGGATACTTGGTTGGAATTGTAACTTCGATAATCGGTGCAGGAACTTCAAGCGGAGCTCCAGGAATTGTTACTGGAATTAATTTGGACACATTTAAGTGTTCTAGAGATATTGTTAGCGTTTGGAAATCCGTAAATTATGATATTACAAGAGGAGGAAATACTAAATGTGTTGCGGCAGGAAGATCGTATTTTGATGATAACGGAATTCCTCTTGAAAGTATTCTAAAAAATACTAGAGAATTTGAATATACTATTTCGGCACTAGATTATTCTTTTGATATTGCTAGATGTATTATCAATAATGCTACTTGGGGAGGAATAGCAGTAGGAACTTCACTTCCCGTTAACAATATTGTATATGATATAAGAACCGGTTTATCAACAATAACTGTTAATAATCATGGTCTAACTAAAAATGATGCCTTCAAATTGCAAGGGTTGGAGTTTAGTTGTCCAACAGGATCTCCCGGAAAGGAAAAAACCGTAATTTCTGCATTTTATGACAGAATTACTGGAATTGCAACTGTTGGATTAAATACATCTCATAATTTATCTACCGGAGATAGAATTAAATTAGAAAATTTAGTTTTTGAATGTAATTCTGGCGGTGGCCCTTCAACTGCATTATATCCATCTGGTAATCTTGGATATGAATTTACCGTTTTTGATATAAATTCAACTGAAGAATTTACAGCCAACGTTGGAGTATCTACATTAGATCATACTTACGTGGGTGGAGGTAAAATTACCAAATTATTTACTCCACAATTATCAATTTCAACTGCTGTTTATGATAGAATATCTGGAATTGTAACTATCACTGCTCCTGGAGTTTATGCTGAAGTTGGTGATAGGATAAAAATTGAAAATTTAGTTTTTGAATGCAATTCTGGCGGTGGCCCTGCAACTGCATTATATCCATCCGGTAATCTTGGATATGATTTCAATGTTATCGGAATTGCTAGTGGAAGATATGCAGATGCATCTAATTTAATCAGGGCAAATAAACTTGAGATTATTGATAAATCACTAGCATCTATCGCCATCAATCACCCAGATTTTTATTTTCCTGGAGATGTTCAAACAACTCCAAGATCAAGATATTATGATGCTTATAGATTAATTCAACAAAATAAGAATGAAATAGTAGGAACAGCATGGACAAACACTTACAATGCTTATCCAGGAATTTCGACTACAGAGGTTAAGTGTAAGAGAGATCTTGGATATTTTGTAGATGCAATATCTACTGATATTTTTACTGGCGGAAATACTTATTCTATTGCATTTGTTAAACAATATTTTGATAATGCCGGAATTGCTATTACTAGCGGACTTATTGGAGAAGAATCTGAATCAGTATTTGCATTTGATTCAGCTAGAGACTTAATGAAGTCTGCCCTAACAAATCAACTCACAATACAGGATTTGTCGGTATCAATAGGATCTACAATTTATGGAGATAATACTGTATCTGTCTCAAATACAAGCATATTAGCATGTTCTGATGTTCAATCAACTTTAGGAAACTTAGTTGGTATTGTTACTACAATAATAACCAGCGGCAGTTTAAGTTCATTGTCGGCTATTACTTTAAATTATGGCAGTTTTGAAAATGGTCAATCTAAATGTAGGAGGGATATTGGATATCTTACCGAAGCAATAATTTCAGATCTAAAAAATGATAGTAATAAATCGACAAGAGATTTTATTAAATCGTATTTTGATAGTAGTGGAAATCCAATATCTAATGGATTAGTTGGAGAAGAATCTGAGTCAATCACAGCATTTAATTCTGTTGCAACTTATTCGAAGTTAGCAATTAATAATCAATTGAATAATAAAGATTTAACTGTAATTGCTGATCCCGCGACTGGATTCAACACTAGCCCCGATTCATGTGCTAACGTTAAGTCAACAATAGATAATTTAGTTGGTATTGTTACTACAACAATAAGTGATGGTACTTTACTCAATTTACCAAATCTATCATTTTCAGATACATTATACTTTAATGTAGGTGTTTCTACATTAAATCACACATATATTGGAGGAGGAACTTTAACATTAGGGATAACGACAAATATTTTCCCTGATAATACTTACGGTTTTATTTTCCCAGTCAACAGTGTTATTGGATTAAATACTTTTACTGCTGTCCTTGGTGGATCAAATGGAATTGAACATACTTATCTAGGTGAAGGATCTTTAACCAAATATAGACCTTTCCAAACAGAAAATACTCAACTTAGAGATTTGGGAATACAAATTGATCCTCTTGTTGGTGTAAATAATAGTCCTGCAGCATGTGCTGATGTTGTTTCTGCTATGAGATCTTGTGTTGGTATAGTTACAAATATTTTGGGAATAGGAGTTTCTTTTATTAGAGGTGCTGAAAATCCAACAGGTATCGATATTAGATATGAAGGTAATGAAGGGGAAGGTAGTTTTATTCCCAATGATCCATCATTCTCCCCAGGTACTAATGGCCCAGTAATAAAGGGTCCGTATATTAGAAATTGTACAAACTTTGTTCCATTAAGTGTTGGAATGAAAATTGATGGATTTTCTGCTGATCCTGGAGACAAAGATGATATAGGAGTTCAAGGTTCTATGAGTGTTGACTCATATACTCAGTACAATCAAGGCGGTATCGGAGTTTCTATTACCAATGGAGCATATGCCCAATTAGTTTCCATCTTTACAATTTGTACGGATGAATCAATTGTTACTGAAACTGGTGGACAATGCGATATTACAAACTCAAACTCATCGTTCGGTAGACTTGGATTAGTTTCGAGAGAGACTAGCAATAACAATTCAAAATCAATCTACAGATACACTGGATTTGCAAACACATCATCAAGTGTAGGAGATATTGAAATAATTGTAAGTGGATTGGGTACTCAAAGACCATATGATGGTCAAGTTCTTTATATTGGAGAGTTATATTCTTCAATAAATAGTATACAAGTAGATGATGGAGGATCTGGATATACTTCTTCTAATGAGGCTGTAATCACAATTGATGCACCAACAGGACCAAATGGTATTACTGCACAAGCAATTCCGACAGTTGTTGACGGAAGAGTTACTGAAATTACATTAATTAACTCAGGAACTCAATATCAAACTAATCCTAATATAACTGTTTCCGCTCCAGCATCAGGAACTCAAGCAACTGCTTCAGTTTCTCTTCTTGATCCGTTATATTCTAAAGTAGGATCTGCTACTTTACCTTCAAGTGGAATTTCAACTATAACTCTAATCCAAGGGTTAGTTAGTAATATAGGTGTTGGTGATACAGTTTATTTTGAAAGACAAAGTTTACAAATTGCTTCATCTCATTCTTTCGAATATATCGGTGCTGGTAATAATATCTTTACAGCACGACCTTCGGTAGGAGGTGTTACTATTCAAGAAAATGAAGTTGTTAAGGAAAACGGTGGTGAAGTAATCTATACAAGTACCGATCAAGCTGGAAACTTTAGAATTGGTGATGGTGTCGTCATTGACCAATCAAGTGGAACTATTTCCGGAAGAACTTATATTAAGAGTTTGTTCAACAACGTAACTCCATTCATTCTAGCACTAGGAGATTAATCAAATGGCCGCCCAAATTGCAATTAATAATTTTAGAACGGTAACTCAAATCGTTCCATTATCAACAACAGAAATTTATACAGCACCTACTGGATATACTTCAGTATTTCTATTAGCACAATGTACTAATATTGGAAATCAAACTTACACTATAAATTTTAACTATAAAAGAGGATCGACTGAAACTGAAATTGTAAAGAATTTTCCAATTCCTGCGGGAGATACCGTGAATCTTCTTCCTGGCAAATTAGTTCTTGAAACTGGCGATAAAATTTCTGTTTCTGGAAGTAACGCTGCCAATTTAAAATTTTTAGTCAGTATTCTTGAAACATCTAACTTCTAATTGAGATAAAAACATGGCCAATTACGGAAAATATTTAACTGGAAGACAGCAAAATTTAAATATAGGTATTAATTCATATAGCGAATCCTTAATATCATTGGATGTTATTGGAAAATCTAAATTTAAAAATGAGGTGTCTATTGCATCCAGTGTTGGTATTGGAACAACATTAACTCCAGAATATGATTTAGATGTTAATGGAGATATTGTACTAAGAGAAAGGTTGTACGATAATACCGTTTCTTCTGGGGCAACTAATCAGGTTTTAATATCAACTGAAGATGGAATTTTATGGGAAAATGTTGAAAATGTAACGTCATTTAATGGAATTACTATTCAAGAAGAAGGAAGTACAGTAGGAACTCCAGGAAATATAACAATTATAAATTTTCAAGGTGATAATATAAATGCAGTAGCACTTCCTGGGGGAAACATTGCTACAATTACCGTAGATCCGTTTCAAGCAGCAGGTCAAAATACACAGATACAATATAATGATAATGGCGATTTTGCGGGAGCAAATACCCTTGTTTATGATAACTTAACGGAAAGGATTGGTATAGGAACGACCAGTGTTGTTGGAGTTACTAGAACTCTCGATGTATATGGGGATGTTGGAATATCAAGCAACGTTTATGTTCAAAGAGCATATGTTGACGTTAATCAACTTATCCCAATTGCTGCAGAAGAATTAGCATCAAAGTCATACGTAGATAACTTTACAACTGCAGGACTTACTGTTCAAAAAGCTGTTTCTGCAGCAACTACAGCATCATTAAATGTATTTTATGATAACGTAGACACACCACCAAACGGTATTGGAGCAAAAATATTTGGTGTTGGTGTAGGAACTGGCATAGTTGACGGTTATATACCACTCCTCACGGATCGCATTCTAGTAAAAGACCAAGGTGTTGGATTTGGATCCACCGCACAAAATGGTTATTATGTTGTTACTAGAGTTGGTAATGCATCAACATCATTTGAATATACTCGTGCTACAGACTTTGATGAATCTACAGAAATCAGTGCTGGTGCGTTCTCATTCATTCTTGACGGTGAGGTAAACTCTGGAGGTGGTTTCGTTCTTATTACAAAAGGAACTGTTTCAATTGGCGTATCTTCTATTGAATTTACTCAATTCAGTACTCCTGGAGAAATTATTGCGGGCCAAGGTTTAACAAAAACTGGAAATATAATAGACGTAAATACTGCGAATGCCGGGAGAATTGTAGTAAACGCGGACAATATTGATTTATCACCAGTAATTACTACACGAACCAATTTAACTACTGGTTTTAGTACTTTTATAAGTGGTATAAACGTAGATGGTTTTGGTAGAGTAACCGGAGTTATTACTAGTAATACGGTATCAGTAGCAACAACTCTTACAAGAGGCTTAGCATCGTTTGCAGGAACTCAATTTACAGTTTCTACCGGAACAGTAGCATTAGCATCAACAACTACTGGAGCGGTTTTAGATGTTTTTGGAACAATAAATCAAATTTCAGTTGGAAGAAATGCTGGATTAGTATACGTTGGATTAACCACAAATATAAGTGTTGGGGGATCGGTGACTGCGGAATCCTTTAGTGGGAATGGAGCAGGCCTAACTGGAATAAACGCGGGAGTTGGTATTAGAACATCTGGTGGTCTAGTAGGAACAGCATTTACAACTTTAGATTTTAGAGGTTCTGGCCTTAGTACAGTTAGTGCTGATCCAATCAACCCAACTACTGTAATTATCAACATTGAAGGTGGTAGAGATATTGATGAAATTGGATTAGCTAACCAAGTTTTATTCAAAAATGCATCAAATATAGCATCTGGTTCTGCAAACTTAACATTTAACGGTACTAATTTAATATGCGGAGGAACTGTAACAGCAAACTCTGATAGAAAACTTAAGAAGAATGTAAGAAAGATTGAAAATGCTTTAGAAAAAACTTTATCATTGACTGGTGTAGAGTTTGATTTTGTTGATAGAAATGAAAGTTCTATAGGTTTTATAGCGCAAGAAGCTGAAAAAATTATTCCACAATTGGTTTTTGGTGGAAACGATGAAAATGAATTAAAATCAATCGCATATCAAAACTTCGTAGCATTATTAGTTGAAGCAATTAGGGAACAACAGAATCAAATTAATCAATTGAGAATTGAAATTAATTCATTAAGAGATATCGAACAATAAATACAAAAGAATAGTATAAATTTCACCTTATACATCAATTATGAACAATACATCAAAAGAAATTTCTAACAAAGAAGAAAGATTTTGTCCTCTTTGTGATAAAAGAGAGTATAGAAATGAGTGTTCATACGGGAAAGCTGCCTGGGATAAAACTTCAATAAAAGATGAAGAATATTCGATGGTTAGATCTGAACTTGAAAATGTAATAAAATCTGTTAAAAAATTAAAAAATATTGTTGGTAAAGGTGAAGGTAATTTAGAAGCATGGGTTCAATCAAAGATTACTAAAGCAGCGGATTATATTGATACGGCCGCAGATTATCTTGAAAGTGGAGAGCATAAATTTAGTGAATCATCAGAAATTAAATTGGTGGATAAAATAATTTATGAAATCAAAGAAAAAAATAAAGACCCAAAAGGACCAGTGAAATCTTACAAATCTCCAGAAGTACTTGCTAAGAAGCACGGAGTATCAGTAGAAGAAATTAAAAAGCAATTAGAAATTGGAACTAAAGTTGAACTTGAACATACTACAAGTAAGAGTTCTGCAAGAATTACTGCGCTTCAACATTTAGACGAGAAACCAGATTATTATACAAAATTGAAAAAAATGGAGACTCAAAAAGAAAGTACTACAGTAAGAGATGCAAACGGAAATGTATATGCTGAATTTATTGACATAATTAAACCTGGAAGTATTGAAGAAGAAAATCCTGGTCTCTGGGCAAATATGCATAATCGTAGAAAAAAAGGTCTTCCCAAGAAAAAACCTGGACAAAAGGGATATCCAAAAACTTTGGATATTGAAGAAGGAATTGAGCAGGCAAGAGACAATGTTGGAGCAGATAAATGCTGGACAGGTAAAAAATTGGGAGATCCTAAAACTAAAATTAAAGGAGGAAAAGAGGTTCCAAATTGTATAGATGAAGCAGTAAGACTTCAAGCACAAACTGGAAATAATATTTTTGTTACATTGTCTTGGAGAGGAAAGTATTATACTTTACAATTATTTTTCCCACAATCAAAACTTCCATCAAGATTAGAAATATCTGACGAAATTCAAAAAATTTATCCAGGTTCTAAAGTAGTCACTTATAGAGTTGCCGAGTTTAAATCGGGAGAACCAATAGTTTATGCATACAAAG
>ERZ887849.2977-NODE-2977-length-13290-cov-30.025009_pt1 | contig 13290 bp, 22 predicted proteins | sample MGYA00521267_ERZ887849 | MGnify/ENA primary metagenome ERZ887849 (study PRJEB32303, sample SAMEA104408601) | aquatic metagenome | biome: Brackish water; feature: Pelagic; material: water | place: Baltic Sea | collected 2014-06-06T16:11:00 | depth 2,863 m ... | reverse complement strand
TATAGTGTGTAGTGGTGTCATTTGTTGGTTAGTGTGCTTGTCATTTGTTGGTTATAGGTATGTGTATAAGTCAACAACGGGGCCTTTGTGTTTTAAAGTATTATATATAGTGTATGTATCTATATTGTATAAGTGATGGTGAGTTGTGTAAGTTTGGTTATAGTAGAGATCCTCATCGTAGATTAAAGAGTTTACAAACGGGTAGTAGTAGGGCATTATCATTAGTTCATATGAGTTTGTGTGAAGAAGATTGTGTTGTGTTGTTGGAGCGTACATTTCACAAGGAGTATGCTAACAAACGTGTACGTGGGGAATGGTTTCGTTGTAGTGCCAGTGAGGGTGTGCATATGTTAACATGGTTTGAGATACACTATATAAACTAGGGTTATATTTTATGTTTGAGTGCATGTTGCAGCAGTTGTTTGAATACTCCTTGTGGTGATTTTACTCGTGCTAGTTCTGGAGGATGATGCCATTTAACTGTAAACCAGTTGTGTTGATTTTGCTGTAGTATGTGTGCAAGTTGTTTGTTTTTGCCTCGCCAGTTATCTATGTTTATTTGTTGTGTGTTGGTTCTTCCTGTGGGTTGGCCATAACCGTTGTAGTTGTTGTGTATTTGATACAACCAGTATTCGCTGATTATACTGTCTGCGGTACGCCAATCAAAGGCGTGAAAGTCTTGCAAGAACTTCATCCAGTTGGGCATGAATTTGTGTATTCTATTTTGAATTACATACACCGGAGGGAGATTGGCACCCAAATGAGTGACCTCAGGGATATTCCAAACTGCCTGTGCAAACGCTGTGGTAGCACGGAATGGGTTGGTTTGGACTCTGTTGGTTTGGTCCAGCGGCATTCCCACAGTACCTTCAAATGCCCGTGGGTGTATGGGCCAAGTCTTTGAATCCAAACTGATCGCATCACCGTGTGTGTGGACGTCATATAGTTTGACCAGTTGTTGTTGTACATAGTAGTGAGAGAACCTGGGTTTTCCGCTGCGGTGTTGGTGTTCTGCCAAACTCATACCGGGTATGGCTTCTACGTCTGTAACCCGTATGTTGCGACGGAAAATTCTATTGCACTCTCGATATACATTTTTAAACCACACATGCCAACTGTTGCGTTCCTCATCGTATTCATTCACATACACTCGTAACACACCTGGATACTCCAGTGCATTCAACAGCATTATTAGTCTTTCAAACTGCCATCTATCTCTGTTGCAAGTGACCACATGCGTGTTATCCCAGTGGACGTTCATGTGTTACAACCTGTTGTACTATGGGTTCTACTGTAGGTTCTACTACTGTAGTTTTCTTTATTATAGTATCGCGTTGTGTTAGGTCAGGACCGCCAGCGTCTTTGATCAGTTGCAGCAAGCTAGGGTCTATGGCAAGTCCATTGATTTCGCTGGTGTACACTATTTCAGTTAGAGCAGCCAGCATCAGTGGAGCAAGATGCACCATATCAATAGTTTTTCTATATTGTGCAGGAGTGTAGTTGTTTGTGGGTAGATCAAACTGTACAATAGGGTTACCGTGATAGTCTACTATTTGATCTCGTCGTAGAGGTGTACCTTCTGATATGATCTTCCATATCCAAGGAGCTGTTGCAGCTGATTGTCCATTGAGGAATATATTGTCTTCTCCGCGCATGGTAATATTTATACGCTAAATATTTGACTATGTACAAAGGAGAACATCATGAGCTTGAGAACATTAACAGTAGATTTAGAACTGGGTCAGCGTATACTAGTAGGCAAAGCTAGAAAACCTGCTACTATAACCAAAATAGAGTATCATGAGAAGAGTGGAGAGATCACCATCAACACCACCGAAGGTCCCCGTAATGCATTAACGTTTGCCCTAGCCACTGAATGAGTGCATGGTTTCGTACACCCTTGGGCATATTGGCTTGTCCTCCCAAGGGTGGTTATACATCGTTGAAATCTTGTATGCCTCATTCGGGCGGTGGTCGCAACGACGGTCCTGCCACAAGTGCCAACACACCGGTAACATTAGTAGTACGTGATCCGTGGCAGCGTTGGTTGAGTGGAGTGTATCGTTTCAAATGGAGCAATGATTTTGGACCTGCAGTAAAACATGTGGTAGGCAACAAGCGTGTTCACGAGTTCCACAGTCGACCATTGGATGCCAGTTACTTTGAAGACTTTTTCCATCAAGTAACTGTACCATTGGAGACTTATGGTATGGACCGGTCTAACTGGCATGACACTGATCAGCATTATACCAGTGCAGCTCGTTACTTGCAGGATTGTGGCTTTGGCAACCCAGACCATGTGATAGCATTAGAAGATTGTGAAAGTTATCTGCGTGAGTTCGGCATAGATTATAAAATTGAAAACGTTGCACGTGACTACGGTGGTGTTAGCAAAGCGGGCTATGCACAGCTTGCAAAAGACACACAGTTTCTAGTGCGCAGACTTTGGAAGCAAGACTATAGATGGAGGTTGCGAGCAACAGCACAAGAATAAGTTGTTTGCTTTAAATCTTATATAAATACATTATGTTATTAAGAGAGTTGTATACCCTACCCGACATTGATGTTGATGAAGTGTTTAGAGGCGCAAAGCCCAGCACTTGTAAGAAGAGCGGCAACATTGGTGCAAGTGCAGAAGCCAGTTGTAGAAGTCAAGGGTTACGCAGACGTGATACCAAAGTCAAGCATAAGATAACCAAAAAAGGCAAGCGTCAAAAGATCAGCGGCAAAAAAGTCAAAGGCAAAGCACATGGTGGCCCATTGCCTGATTGGAGCAAGCGCAGTAACAAAGGTTCAGAGAGAAAGTACAGTAGGAAAGCATAATGAGAATTACAGATATGATAAAGTTGCTGGAAGCAGATGAACCACAAGCAACTCATGTTGTAGGTGACAGTCACGCTGTAGCAATAGCTGGTAGTGTCAGCGGCAGTGTGGTTTTAGCTAAAAACGGCGCAGCAGTAAATGCTATTGCTTCTCAAGCACAAGGCGTTCCGGATGGCGTTCCAGTGATACTCACAGCAGGCAACAACAATGTGTCACGTCCGCAAGGTGTGAGTGCGTCTGTTAAAAACATCATAGAAGGATTAACAGCAAGAGGATGTACAGTGGTTTATGTGGGATTTCCTCCTATTGATCTAAACAACAAAAACCCCAGTGTTACACCTAATACACCAGAAAACAACAACGGCAAGCAGGTTGTGTTGTTTGGTGCTAATAGAATACAAGAAATGACTCCACAAGAGTTTGCAGCATTTGAAGCAGAACAAGTTGCAGCAGGACCTAGAGCACAACAATATACCATACCTGAAAAACTGCCAATGAGCATATTCTATAGAAACGCAGGTTATACAGTAGAATACAACAACCTAATTCGAGACCTAATAGGCAATACATCACAGATAGATCGTGCCACCAGCATTGCATTCAACGTCAATGATGTTAATCCAAGAGATCCAATGGGCATTCATGCCACAGCCAATGCTTATGCTAGAGTAGCCAATGAAGCAGCTAGGGCATTAACACAAATTGACAGAACCACAGAAGATCCACAAGATGATCAGGTAATACCAGCAGCAGATCAACTCAGCCCAGAAGAGTTTAAAGCAATAGACCTTAATGGCGACGGTGAAGTCACTGTAGGTGAATACAATCAATATGCAGCAGATAATGACATTGACCTTGATGGATTTGATGTTCCACCTATGGCAGGCGGTAGTGGACTTGAAGGTATATTTGGTATCTTGCTGTCATACATTGAAAGATCCACTGGCAGAGAGATATCCATTGAAGAGCTAAAAAATACTATAAGTGCAGGCCAGTATCAACCACGAGACACAGGTTCTATTCCGGGCAATGCGCAACTGACAACCACAAGTGGCAATGCAGCAGAGAATGGATTAATATTAGCAGCACGTAGAAAATGGGCCAATGTTGCAGACAGAGAAGTTTGGATCTGTGCATTAATTGCACAGTGTAGAGTTGAAACAGGAAACTTTAGATTGAACACAGAAGTTTGGGGACCAACACCTACACAGTTAACATATGACATTGAAGGACCTCGTCCTAGCAAGGCTAGACAGTTGGGCAACACAGCACCGGGTGATGGATTCAAGTACAGAGGTAGAGGATGGATACAACTAACCGGCAAAGCCAACTATCAAGCAGCCGCAAGCGCAGCAGGTGCAGACATTGTAAATCAACCTGACCTAGCAGCAACAGCAGCAGTTGCCAATAAAACAGCAATACATTATTTTGAAACAAAAGTAATGAATAGAACACAAGCCAACAATATTCAACGTATCAGTAGATTGGTCAACGGCGGAACAAATGGTATGGCACAACGTATTGCAGCATTTGAACAGTTGATGGATAATCTCACTGGGCAACAACCAATTACCGGAACAGCATTAGCCAGAGGAACTGACAGCGGCAGTCTTAGATATGAAAACCAAGGAAAGATACGTGGTGGCAAGTTGGATAGTAGGATGGAAGCTATGTTGCAAAAAGCAGCTGAAGAAGTTGGTGTTGTTGTACACATCACCAGCGGCGGACAAATGAGCATGGCAGAATACAATGCTGCACCTGGTAGAAAGACTAATGACGGGCGTAGGTCAGCTACATATTATCTAGATGGCGAAGCTGTGAGAAAAGGCAGTACTAGACACGACAGCGGACTAGCTGCTGACATAAAAATTTCCAGCGGCGGACAACACCAACCAATAGATAGTCGTATTATGAATTCATTTATTACAGCATTTTATAGGCAACCTGGTGCAGGCGGCGGCAGCGGCGACACGGATTATATGGGAGACTATACAATACATGTTGATATACATACCGACAGAACTCGCACTTGGAATGCAACACCAGGCTTTGTAGCAGCTATGAATGCAGGACTAAGCGGACAAACAAGGACAGCATAAGGAACATCAAGTGGATCTCACAGCAAAATGTTTAGTAGCAAGACCAGAAATAACCGACCCGCTTTTTAAACAAAGTGTAATATTCATTTACGAACATACTAGTAGGGGCACCGCAGGTGTAATATTAAATAAGCCGTTGACAAATACCAACTCGCGTGAATTGTGTTTGCATAGGGGGTATGATGCTCCAGTACCACAAGAACCTATATACAGCGGAGGCCCTGTCAACACAAGAGGCATTGTTATGCTGCACACCGGAGATTGGAATGCTAGTAATACATTGTTGGTGAATGACACATTCAGTGTTACTAGTGATGATATGATGTTGTATAGATACACACAGGGCGACACTGCTAGATACTATAGATTCTATGCTGGAGTGAGTGTTTGGCATCCTCAACAAATAGTAATGGAACAAAAACGCAATCACTGGTTGACTGTGGATTTAGATTGTGCTACAATATTTGAAACTGATGCAAGAAATCTTTGGGAAGTTGCAGTTGGACATAGTGCGCAAGCAACAATGGATAGATTTATATGATACGTTTGATACTAATTTTAATGATTGCAGCAACCACTGTTTCTGCACAAGAATCTAAAAGATTTATTACGACTCAGCCGTGCGATCCGTTTGACAAGATGTTTGAAACAGTTAAAAGGTACGACGAACAACTACTGTTCACTAGTAAAGGCATACAGTTTAGCGCACAAGATGGTAAGCCATACTCAGGAAGTTCATTCTTCTTTGTTAATCAAGACACAGGAACTTGGAGCCATGTGATAATATACGGTGACGGAACAGCTTGTATGGTAGCAAACGGAAGAAACTTTGAACCATACGTTGGCGCACAACCAGAGTTTAGCAATACAGAAAGAGATGATCTGTAATGTGGGCATTAGTTTTTATATACTTCTATGATACAACTCCGTATGTCGAACCTGTAACTTTACATAATAGCATGGTAGAATGTTTCTATGCACGTGAAGCACTAGCTGATGAAGTAGGCAAAGGTAATGGCTATTTCAAAACAGGACAGCAAGCAATCTGTATTAATCTTAACGAAGATACCGATACATAATGAGTGACACATTAGTTATTAACGCAGATGGACAGCCTGTTAGCTTTCTTCCATTAAGTGTTGTACAATGGAAAGATGCTATTTTGTACATGTATCACGACAAGTGTACAGTATTAGATTGGTACGACGATTGGATGGTTCGCAGTACGCATTGGGAAACTCGAGTGCCTGCGGTTATTATGTTGAAAGATTACATGCGACGACGGCGAGTGCCACGCTTTTCTAAATCAAACCTATTCCTTCGTGACATAAGCACATGTCAATATTGCAACACACCTTTCCCAAAATCATCACTCACTGTAGATCATGTAAAACCCGTAAGCCTTGGCGGAAAGACTCGCTGGGATAACTGTGTGAGTGCGTGTGGTCCGTGCAACGGACGCAAGGGTAATAAAACAAACATCAAACCAATACGTGCTCCTTACGAGCCTACGTACTATCAACTAGTAGAATGTAGAAAACACTTGCCTATTGACATACGACATCCTAGTTGGGAACCGTGGCTAGAGACGTAGCATTACACGTTGTGCTACTATCTTATGACCTTGTTTATTCATATGCCAGACATCGTTTGGTAGATGATGTTGAAGTGTATCGGTGCAATCAATGATAGGATAGTCTGTTATATCTTTTAGTTCAGGGCTATAGTTTCCACCACGTAAAAAATACACATGTTTAAATCTAAGACTTTTTAAGTATCCTTGGAACATAAGGTGCTGTACTTGAAACTGCTCAAAATCAAACTCATCGCTGCTGAACTTCATAGTGATCTTACCTATTTTTTTCTCATCACCTACACCGTTTTTATCCAAACCCCATTTGTTCTTAACAATGTATCCATAGTCTCTGTAGGGTTCTGCTTGTGCATTTTGATCGCCCGGCACTAAGCTAGGATGATCAGGTGTACGCTGAATAGGACTATACAGTTCTGTTCTATGTGGCTCGGTGTATTGTATTATTACAATGTCTCTGTTTGTAACATTGCCTGTGTGTATGTGCGTTGTTATTTTACGCCATATACGATAGTTACTGCCAGCAACAGCAGCTTCATCTATCAGTTGGGTTTTTAAACGTGCAGAAACTAATGCAGGCCACTTTTCCTCTTGTTCAACACCAAGGGCACTACTGAAGCTACACCCTCCTACTATTAATTTTGGGTTAGTTCTCACTCATCAACCTCTTTATCAACCTTTTTACCTGTAATGATATTAAAACATGTGATTTATGTCCACTGTGACCGCACAGTGTTCGGTCGTCGGGTATTGCTCGTTTGAACAACGCTTCGTCTTGCCATTTAAATGTAACCCAATCAGGCAAGTCGTGTTCGTATACATTTTCTCTGTGTTTATAATGAAGAACAGTCTTTGCACCTTGTCTAAGTGCATGTTGGTATGCATGATCGAGATGCACATAACTTTGATATTCCCACAACTTGTTGCTGTTAGACAATGCCACCCATTTCATAAACATTTTAGAACGTTTTGGCGATGCGATGTCTTTCCACATTCCGATATTTTGATAATCATCGTTGTCGTCTTCTAGTACTAGTTCTCTGTTTACAAACGTAGCAGCATATATCACAAGGTCTGTAGGTTCAAACTCAAAGTTAACAGTTTTCCACCATAGTTGTTTATTACTCGCACCTGGCTCTGACATGTTAACACATTCAAGTTTCAAATGATTTGCAAGCAACTGAGGCCATGCAAACTTACTAGGCCTCGGCCCGGCTCGTAAGTCAGGTTCCGCACAATCTTTTAATCCTTGTCCGTATGTGTTGCTACACCCAAATGTTACTAATCTTTTATACATTTTATTAAAGCTCTAACACAATCATCTATCATAGCATCTGTATGAAGTGGTGTAGGAGCAAAACGTAAACGCTCCGCTCCTACTGCCACAGTTGGATAGTTGATGGCTTGTACATAGATGCCGTGTTCATCCATGAGCTCATCGCTTATTTTCTTACATAGTTTGGCGTCACGAACCATCACGGGAATGATATGAGTACAGGAATTATCAGCCACCTCAATACCAGCCTTTTGCAGTTTGCGTTTAAACTTAGCTGCAACGTCCTGATGCTGGATACGGAGGGCGTTGTGATCTTTTAAATATTTAATGCTGGCCAACGCACCTGCACAAATAACTGGGCTAATGCTTGTGGTAAAAATAAACCCACTAGCCACTGAGCGTATTGCGTCTATGACGTCCCCATCCGCTGCTATATAACCTCCAGTAACGCCGTAAGCCTTGCCGAGTGTTCCGTTTACTATGTCTACCCTATCCTGAATACCTAACTTCTCTAGATACCCTGCTCCTTGCTCACCATACAAACCTACCGCATGGACTTCATCAATATAGGTAATAGCACCGTAACGCTCGGCAAGATCGCAAATCTTCTCTATTGGACTAACATCGCCATCCATACTATATACAGATTCGAATACAATGCAAGGGACTTGATTCTGTGCGGAAACCTGGTCCAGTAGAGATTCTAATTGCTCCATGTCATTGTGCTGCCATATTAGTTTGTCAGCACCACTGTGTCGGATACCTTGTATGAGGCTTGCGTGATTCTTTGAGTCACTCAAAAACACAATGTTGGGAATGATTTTGCTTAGGGAGATTAGAGTCCATTCATTTGCGACATAAGCACTAGAGTATAACAAAGCACGTTCTTTTTTGTGTAACTTTGCTAACTCTAATTCTAATGCAACGTGGTAATGACTTGTGCCGCCTATGTTACGAGTGCCGCCACTGCCTGCTCCTGTTTGATCAAGTGCAGTATGCATTGCATCTATTACCACTTTGTTTTGTCCCATTCCTAAATAATCGTTACTGCACCAGTTTACGATGTTCTTAATGTTGTATGGTCCGTACCATATTGCTTTAGGAAAATCACCACGCTCTCTTACTATGTCATTGAACACACGGTAGTTGCCAGTGTCTTTTAGATTATCTATTATAGATTGAAATGGGGTTTTGTTTATCATTACATACTCGCTTTATGAGTATGTATTTAGTAGAGGACAATGTTGCCCTCTACCATTTGTTATTTAAACCAGCCGATACGCTTGCCTAATTTAGTTCTCTGGGTGTGTTCTGCTACAGTACTTGGATAACGCCACGCCCATATCGCAACCAGTGCCATAAAGCCACCGCTCCATGCAACAGCTTTGATGTTTTCAGTTGTGAACCAGAGGAACAACAGTGATGTTGACATCACTATCACCATGGCATACTTGCCTTTTTGTGGGAATACTCTTTTCTGTACCCAGTTTGTTAGGAACGGACCAAAGTATTTGTGGTTGTATAACCAGTCGTGCATACGCTTACTGCTTTTTGCAAAGCAATACGCCGAAAACACTAAGAATATACTGAAAGGAATACCTGGCACAATTATACCAATGTAAGCCATTCCAAGGGACAAGAAACCAAGTCCGCCCCAAAACATTTTTTTAATGTTCATTCTGTTTTTCTTTCTGTTTTGATTTTAGATACCTGACATATTGATTCTTATCAATAAACACAAAGTATCCGTTGAATGAAGTTATATGGCATATACCCATAGCAGCAAGTTCATTTTGGCTGTCACTCCAATCTTTCCACATATTGTATAAAAACTTCTTCATACACATACTTATGCGATAAATAACAGTAGGAGACCCAAATGCGAGCACAAGATATCATTATAAAAGATTAAGCCCTAACACTGTTTCCAATGCTAGGGCTTGCTACTACTTTAATGTATCACCGGACTATGTCCTGAACTAATTATTATATTATAATTTACTTGTTGCCGTTAACAAAAGCGTAAAACTTCTCAGCCGCTTCTAGTACAGCATCCGCTCCAGGAACAGTAGGCATCGCTACCTTGGTAACAACTTCGTCACCATCTTTGGTAACTGTTGTTTCGTATCCTGCAAACTTGGCGTGATAATCCTGCCATGCTTGATTCTGTGCCATCTCTAGCACTTTGGTGCGGATCTCATATCCATTTTTATTTGTTGTAATTTTTGGCATCGCCGCTTTGAACATTTCAGCAACTTCCTGAGTTTGCTTAAAGATGGCTTCGCCGTATTTTGTGTCTACTGACATAGTATTCTCCTTTGTGTGTATGTGTGTAGTGTTATTAATATAACGTATTATTTATAGTTTGTCAAGCAAGTCTGCAAATTTCTTTTTTGATTTGCCGATTACTTTTGCTCCAGCAATATCTGCTAGGTTGCTAGTGTCGTCGCCTACAACAACAAATGCAATCATGCCCATGCCTTTGTGTGGCGAGCATTGGTAAAAGTAAATGCCTGGGATATCAAATGTAATTGCAACTTCTTTGTTGTTCTTTGATTTCTTTGGTGCGTTCCAACCTTCTGGACCAGCAACAAATTCTACGTTGTGTCCTTTGTCTTTTGGCAACCAAGTAACAGTATCGCCTACGTCAATGCGTGTGATGTCTTCACTGTATACCATTTTAGCGCCATCATCACGCTTGTTTAACATTTCGACTGTAGTGTCAGCAGCAAATGCTGGCGAACAAGCTATTACGCCCAAGAGGGCAACTGTTGATAGTAAATTTTTCATTGTTTTTCCTTTGTGTGTATGTAGTCTGTAGTCTGTGGTGTTATTAACATAACGTATTAGTTAGTGTTTGTCAACCGTAGGCAAATTTATCCGACAGTGTCGTACATTGCATGTTTATAGTTTGCAATGTCTTTTGCAGCGGCATAATGTCCTAGATTGCGTAACTGTTGGATTGCCATGCAGTATGCTCTAAATTCTTGTGCTTTGATAAAACGTGCCCACATTAGTTGTTACCTCTGTAGATGTCGCCACCCATTGAGATGTGCATAATGTCGCCACGGGTAATGCCAATGTCACGTAGTTCGTAATCACTTAATGCACTCAGTTGCTTGTATGTTTCTTTGTTAAAGCGCGGGTCTATTGAAGTATTTTCTACAGCCAATTTAAAAAAGTTTGCTACTGCGTCACAGAATGCACAGTAATATGTTGTTAGTGTTTGAGTGCTCATTTGTCATCTCCTAACATAACATTTCTGGCTAGGTCGTGATGTCCCATTTGTGCTAATGCAGCAGCAGCTCTTGCTCTACCAATAGATTCCGTAACTCGCATAAAGCCTTTACCGAATTTGATTGCTCTTGTTTTAACTGCATCGCAAAATGTGCAGTAGTAAGTACTAATAGTTGCTGTGGTCATTACACCCATCCTTTTAAGTTATCGTTTTGATTGTGGACATCTGCACGTTTTGGCGCTTGTCCTCGATTGTCTAACATATGTTGATAGGCAAACTGCCAATCTTTCTTAAACTCTGTCTTTGCCCAAATCAAGTAATCTGATCTAGTATCTTTGAAAGATGGTGTAAACACTCGCATTAGTGTATTAACTAGTTTTTTCATTGTGTTATCTTTTCTATATGTATATGTGTGATAATACTGCACCGCAGCATTACATATATATTTACACGGTATTTCACCAAAGAACAACTGCGTTTTGTGCATACCGTCTCAGCGTTTTATGCAACTGTGCTAAAACAACGCAGGTTGTTTGTCACATAACTGTTACAAATTTTTTGTTGACTTATTAGTAAATAACATGTAACATGCAAGTGTTACAGACTATGTGAGCGACGGTGTTGAAGCCGTCAAGCAAAGGAGAAAACAATGGACGCACTCACCCTATGGAGCCTAGTCGGCTTCTTATTCGCTGCCTATGCAGTGATAGCAAATGATTCAGTACAAACTCTCGGTACTTGGATTGCATCAAACAATGAGAGATTCAACTGGAAGATTATGTGGGCAGCAGCTAGTGCTGTATTGCTTTATACTCTATGGTATGGTTACTATATGTATGGTGACATCAGCTACGGTAGACTCAATAAGATTCCGTTTGTAGAAGTACAATGGTATCATGCAATGGCACCAGCTATCCTATTATTACTAACACGCTTTGGTGTTCCAGTTTCAACTAGCTTCCTAGTATTAAGTGCTTTTGCAAGTACATTTGTATTAGAAAAGATGCTTGTTAAATCGTTGATGGGCTATGTGGTTGCAGCAACAGCAGCATATGGTATTTGGTTTTTTGTTAGTCGGTGGCTGGATGAAGGCAAACCGGTCAATGAAGCACACAAGCCTTACTGGAGAGTAGCACAATGGATTACCACAGGCTTCCTGTGGTTTACGTGGTTGAGTCACGACATGGCCAACATTGCAGTGTTCTTACCAAGACAACTAGATGTTCCGTTGATGCTTATGATTTCAGCAGTATTTGTATGTGGACTAGGATTTATGTTCCGTGAAGGCGGAGGCAAGATTCAAAAGATTATTCTTGAGAAGCACAATACAAGATACATTCGTTCAGCTACTATTATTGATTTAGTGTACTGGGCAATCTTGTTCTTCTTCAAAGAGTTGAATGACATCCCAATGAGCACAACATGGGTGTTCGTAGGTATGCTTGCTGGACGTGAGTTTGCTATTGCGAGCTTCATGGGCAAGAAGAAAACAAAGAGTGTGTTCCCACTAGTGGGTAGAGACTTTGGTAAGATGATGATTGGACTAAGTGCATCACTTGCTATTGTGTTGTTGATACACTACGTTATTGTTCCAAACGGACTTTAATACTTGACAAAGGTTGTATCAACTGCTATATATTAACAGTTGATACAACCGGGTTGCTACGTAATAAGCACGAGCAAGGCCATGGTTAGCCTTGCATTTTTTCTAAGTTGGCAATATAGTTTGTCATACTATGGTCACTGAAGTTGTCAATGCTGCCTTTCTTTAATCCCATCCACATACCGCGGAAGCGATCTTTAGTACGCTGCCACACAGTGAGTTTACGATATCTTCCATACGCATTCATATAATGCTCTGTGCCATGATGTTTATAACCCATGAGTGCTAATGGTACTCTAGTTACGATATCGTTATTGTTTACCCATCTGTGATGTACAACGTCTAGACTGTTGCAATACTTCTTCCAACCCACACGTGGTGATCCATATGTGAATAGTTCAATTGGATCGTTTAGTTCTATGTTGTGCTTTGCTCTGCTTGCCATAATAGTTGCCATTGCAGCACCTAAACTGTGTCCGCAGAACCAAAGTGTTTTAGTTACGTTTACTTTGCGATTGATATCTTCTTCAATCATTGGCCAAAGCTCGTCTACTTCTGCTTTAAATCCTCTGTGTACTCTACTAACAGTTTCTGCTATTACCGGCATTGCCTTTAAGTCTGCTTTAATATCATTAAACTCTGCAGGTTCTGTTCCTCTGC
>ERZ887849.2974-NODE-2974-length-13303-cov-9.667799_pt1 | contig 13303 bp, 9 predicted proteins | sample MGYA00521267_ERZ887849 | MGnify/ENA primary metagenome ERZ887849 (study PRJEB32303, sample SAMEA104408601) | aquatic metagenome | biome: Brackish water; feature: Pelagic; material: water | place: Baltic Sea | collected 2014-06-06T16:11:00 | depth 2,863 m ... | reverse complement strand
ATACCTTCTCAAAACATTTACAATCCTATCAAACATTTCCCCATTCCTGCCCCAACGTCATCTGCGATTTTATTCTTCCCCCCAGCAACCCCTTTCCACATTTTGACATCACGCATATCCTTATATTCCCCGCTTTTCATTAATTTAATAGTATAATCGGATTTTCGATAATACGCACGACGTTTTTTCCATTGATTTTGAAATACCGTGTGACTATCAATCACATCTACAATTATTTTACCGTTTCCTTTGGTTCGTAAAATACGTCCCACGCTCTGTATAATATCTGTTTTTGGAGATACCATGACCAATGTATTTAAGGTCTTGATATCTAATGCTTCCGCTGCCATGGCATATGTTGCCAGTACGATTTGTTTGCCTTCTGTATCTTGTAACATACATTGTTTCATCCCACCAATATACAATCCACAAGACGCAAATTCAATCCGATTGATTTCATCTTGTAAATGTCCCAACAAATCACGCTTATGACATAACACCATAATCTGATTTCCACTGTTTTCTTGTATCAAATCTTGCAATATTTTAATCAAAAAGCGTCGTCTTGGAGGAAAGTCGCATATTTTATTCACCATCGTCGTAAATTTCACATTCCCACGAAAATCATATTCCACTTCATTGTATTCCACATCATGTAAAAACTCATATTGAATCCCACGTACTTGAACCCCGTCCCCATCTTCACGCTCTTCGCTGTATATCTTGGGACCAATGTACATGTACAAGATTTCAGTCAATCCATCTTTCCGGTCTACGGTGGCAGAAATGCCCAACATATATGGGGTCACGACTTTCCCCAATGTTTTGGAAAATTCTTCACTCCCAATCCGATGAACTTCGTCAATAATGGTCAGTCCAAAACATCCAAACGTATCTGGCTCATATGTTTTGTCGTACATGGTTTGTATCATCCCAATGACAATATCATTTCCTTGTATTTCGAATTTTTTCCCTTGTATCACTCCCACACGTGCCGTAGGCATAAACTCCCGTATCCGTTCAATCCATTGGTTCATCAGGAATTCTTTATGTACAATAATCAATGTTTTTTTGTTCAATCTGCTGCAAATATTTAAGGCCATGACGGTGTTATGGGTTACTGTACAATCGCCCAATACAAATCGATGATTTCCATCAATCTCAAACCCATAATATTCGGTTTCTCTACTTGGAATAATTTCAATGTCGTAACATAATTCTTTTTTTACGTCGACTCCCCCGTGATGATTTTTCTTTATCAAGGGTATATATTTTGTACGTGACCCCATGATTACAAGTATATACAGAAGTTTTCGTATACCATCATTTCCATCGTATGTGTGAGTTTTCAAGTACCCCACTACCCCAAGTGTTCTGCAAAGATGCTGTATTTCTGTCACTAACCCATAATTATAAGTGAAAATCAAATGTTTTGTTTTTTTCGTATACCCACATGAATCAATAAATGCGCCTAATAAACGAAATCGGATATTCATACTATTGTTTTTATATTGTACCGGGATAACACTCGATTGAATCAAATTATGTGTTCGAACAAATGCAAACCATTCGTCTGAAAATTCAGAAGGGTCATGTACATTCCCCAACCATCGCCCCAACATTTCAGGAGGGAATTCGACCGGCATTTCTCGGAATTCAATCGGTACACGATACCCTTTCCATTTCTGTCGTTGTTCAATTGACCTTTTCAGAAATGTTTCTACATTCATGTCGATGACTTCCAATGTATCTATATGACGTAAACTTAATATATGGCTCGCATTCACTGTGTATGAATAATTTGTATTCGCTTCTTTCACAGTATACATTTTCTCTCGTCCATTCGTAATAGATAATACATTTCGTGGCGCAGAATCATCCCCCATCAATACATCATTCGTGGTAATATCTTGTACATATTTAGTCGTACCATCATACAACATAATAGGAGTATTTTTGGCCAAACATTTTCCACGCCCACATGGTACTTCTAATATAGCGCCATTTCCAATCTCATCATCATTTTTTACATGTTCCAAGTATGTAGTAACAATTTTTTCTTGATAATCACGAATGGGTTTGACAAAGGGCACGTGTATCGAGTCACCATCTTCCAAATTCCAATTTACCGGAACTCCGTATCGCTGTGTACCAAAGAACCGTGGGATGTACATTTTTTTGTCATTTTCCCTGTACACAATGACGGGAGGTGTTTTCATACTGGCAGGTTTTTTCATACCAAATGGCTCTTTCAATTTAATGGTAAGACATTCACGTAAGTCATTTAAATCGTCTTCTGTCATAATGGACTTTGGTATTGTATACCCACGATGGGTCATGTACGCATTGTCCTGAATTGTATCGATGTATTCTTGAGATAACATTTTATACTCCTTTATAAGTACAAACTTTATATAAATTCCGTATCAATTTTTTTTGCTTTACAATACGAGTGTCGTATGTTTGTTCGTTGTATGTCATTCTCATATGTCTTAGCTTTGCATTACAACCTGTACAATAATAGGTATCAATACGTATTATGTTTACACTTGTACTTGGCAAAGAATCATATAATACTTGTGCTTCTAGTAGGTAGGATGAATGTATGCATGGTTTGCAAAATGTTTGTAAACAATGTATACAGCTCACCCAATTGTTGGTTGTACATCCACAATCTGTACATATGTCATCATAATCATTGTGATCATTATCGTGGATGTCGTGATGGAACATGAACCAGATACATACGCATATTCGTGTAAAAAAAATCAATTTTTTGTTTTTACTCCATCAAACAAAAACCGGGTTCATGACATATGTATATTTTTCGTGCCATTCAAGACGACCAATTCCACGTCATTTTTAATTCGTTTCATTGTTTCTCTCTCACAACTATCATACTTTTCTTGAAATCGTCGATAATGTCTTCTTCTGTCCTCTGTGAATGCGGCGGGATTTTTATTAAAACGATGGTCTAATATGTTGTATCCATTGTCTACTAATGTAGTGATTGCAAGTTCTTTGTCAATAAGTTGCCATTTATTGTCTGAATCCATAATCGATGCATGGGGTAATTTTTTGTTCGTAATTTTGATATTATGGTTTTCTGGGTGAGCAGGATTAAAGTGAATCTCACGTATCAAGGAAGGAACTGAATCATATACACGGTTAATGCAGTCATTAATTTCATCATCTGACAAATAATCAATCGTTTCATTCCCAAAGGAATTGATTTGTATTATATTAATGTTCTGATTTTCTATCGAATTATTGATAGTAACGTGACTTGACTCAAGGAGTTGTTCAACTTGATACTTTAATTTTTCTCTTTCTAAAAGTAATAGCTCATAATCAGTGTTGGTACTTTCAGTTGTAAAAGAACACTTATGTCGATGTTTTAGTAGGCCAGTTTTATACATATATACGTTCCCACATGCACACCTATACTCGGGTGGATTATTTGGAATACATTTTTCTATGTGTTTTTGACTGATTAAATGCCTGTTGTACGAGCTCTTTCTTGCGAAGTATATGTTACATGTAGTGCAACGATAGTCTTGTGACATATGATTATATAGTACATATATATATTATTTTTAAATACCTCTATAAATAAGTTCATTGTTGAAAAAGTTCTGAAAAAAAGGAGACGTAAAAAAAGCACCATTGGATAATTTTACGGTGCAAATTATCCAATGGTGCTTTTTTTGAAATTCCTGTTTTTTACCGAAAAAAAACCTTCCTAAACCAGTCTTATAAAAAAACAAAAAAAACAGGAATTTTCAAAAAAAGCACCATTGGATAATGAAAAAGCGGGGGGGGGGAAAAAAATAGGGTTATTATTAATAGAATATTTCTTCAAAAAATTTTTGTACAAGCCATTTAGCTACTAGAAAGCGATATTCTTTCTTAAATCAGAATTGATTGATTTGTACTAATATGTAGATAAATAATGGGAAACTATCGTTCTTCATAAGGGGTATCTATATAGAGGAGCATATTTACAAAAAAGTAGTCTGGTAGTTACAGAATTGAATTACAAACGCCTATTTTTTCCTTTTGAATCAATTGATTGTTACAGAATTAAATTACAAACGATGATTTTTCCTTTTTTAAATCAATTGATTGTTACAGAATTGAATTACAAACGATGATTTTTCCTTTTTTGAATCAATGGATTGTTACAGAATTGAATCGATTGTTTTATAAAAAACCTTACAAAAAAATGTGTAGGGTTTTTCAAATACAAAAACCTAAATACAAATTGATTTATACACAAAGACGATAGTACTCTGTTTCCATTGCGGTCGGGCTTTTTCTGAAAAATTTGCATATATTGCCGGGTCGTAAGCAAATAGCGAGTGCTTGTGGGTCAAATCTGGAAATTTCTGGTAATTCTGTAAGTTGTTTAATATGATGTTTTTGTTTCAATTCTTGTACGTCATCGTCAGAAAGAATTTCGATTTTGGGAACAAGGTAGTTATTAAGTATATTGAATTGTAATCGTTTGATGTTCATGACAACTACAAATATATGGTCATTCTGATATAACTGTTCTAAATATGCGATAAGTGTATCATTGGGTTCTCCATCATAAATCATAATAAGGCAATCATCTTTGTTAAGTGTATCTGATAAAATAAATAAATCTTCGATAACTTGACCGAGTTTGGTAATAGGGTTATATTTATTTTCGGAGTTATCTTTCATAGAGTAATGTATGTACGTTTTGTGAATATTTTGATTCATATCTTGTGTCGTTTTCGTAAGCATCATATCCAACTGATTATTGGACAACATAGTGTCAATTTCGTTTGTACTAAACCCATCATAGTCTTGTACATGATAATTGTATACTTGATTGAGGATTTCAAGAATATTTTTTCGGGAATTGTATACTTGAAGGATTTGATTTTGGGAAGCGCTCATGGTGTATATATAAATGAAAGTTATATATATACATACGTTTATTTTCTTAAATCAATTTTTTCGTTTTATTCCTGTTTTTGTACTATAACATCAGAAGTAATTTTATTGACATCTATGGTATTTTCTGGAAAGGATGGGGTTGAGAATGCCGTTTCTTCGCTTGTTGTATGGCCATTGGCATGATTGTTGTGCATAATAGATGGTATATTGTTGTCAAAATCTTGTACACCATGCTTTTGTGAGTAATCGTCTCCTTGAACAATTCTTATTTCTGGTGCAAATACAATACCTTTTCCATCATTTGCAGGTATGGTTGTACTTGGTGGTTGTATCATTGGCGTCATTTCTAATGGATTTATATCGCTATGTTCATGTAAGTTATCAATTGGTATGTTCGTGTCTTGCATGTATATTAGATTTTCATCAATTGGATAAATGTCATTTGTATGAACAATTTTGACATTTTCACCAGGGCCAAGTAAATGTTTATCATCTGTACGAATGGTACATTCATCTCCTATTATTTCTTCAATTGTCCATATTCGATTGGGTTTGTTATCTGCACGATGATTTACGTTTCCTCCCACCATCATATTTTCTTTTGGAATTCCTTCTGTCGGAGGCATATATGCGGGTGATGTTGATGCATACTCCATGGAATCCGTATCATTTTCTGGTTCATTCGAAGGAAAGCTCCCTATATCAAACGGTACTGATTCAGGGGATTGATTGGAATCAAATGGTGTTCGTGGATTGTCTTCTGTACTTGGTACTGGTGTCTTTTCTTGAATATGTACTGGTACCGATTTTTCCTGTAATGATTCTTTGATTTGTTCAATCACCATGTCAGGTGTAGCATTTGGTACATTTAAAAGTAAATCAATATTACGAGAGAAATTCATATTGTCCATTTGTGAAACGTTGTCTTCTGTGATAATACTGATACGTACATTAATCGCTTGTAATTCTTGTATTAGTAGTTTCATTGAATATGGAATTCGTACAATAGAGAAGTCCCTTCCAAATTTGGTTATTTTGTCAATTTCATCTTTTCCATCAAGTGATTTGTTATATCTGATAGGACCATCAGCGGCAGGACTAAATAATATGTTCTTGGACGGGTTATATACGGCAATCGTTCCTGTTTTATTACATATCGCCATTTTATAATCATCGGCACGTACAGTCATTGATTCTTGTAAAAAGCCACTCATTCCATGTGATATGACTGCATCCCGTTCCATTTCACCAATACGTAACCCTCCATCATTTGCACGGCCAGACACAGGTTGTTTTGTCAGATTCGTATTTGGTCCTCTTGCCCGGTAATTAATTTTATCTTTGACCATATGTTTCAATCGCATGTAGTATGTAGGACCGATAAAAATGTCTGTTTGAAGTTGTTGACCAGTCATGCCATTATACATGATTTCATTTCCGCTGGAATGAAACCCATATTTTGACAGAAGTTCACCAAATAAGGCAAATTTTGCATCGTGTTTATTTCGGAATGCAGTGCAATCACCGAACGAACCATGCATTGAACACGCTTTCCCCATAACACTTTCTATTAATTGTCCAACGGTCATTCTACTGGGTATTGCGTGAGGGTTAATAATGATGTCTGGACGTATGCCTTGTTTCGTATATGGCATATCTTTTTCTGGTATAACCATTCCTACAGTTCCTTTTTGTCCTGCACGTGATGAGAATTTATCACCAAATGTCGGAATTCTTTCTTCTCTGATTTTTACTTTGGCAATGCGTTTTCCATGTTCATCTTCTGTCATAAATGATTTATCAACCACCCCAAGTTGTCCTTTCTTTGGTTTCTTTGACGCATCTTTTCTGAATTCTTTTCCAGGTACATATTCACTGATTCCAATGAGTACGGTTTTGTCATCTACCGGAGTATTTTCAGGTATCAATCCATGTTCATTCAATTTATTATAATCGTATCCATGTGCCGTGTTCATAACACTATCATCTTCATTAATATTACCAAACAATTTTTCTTTTATAAGTTCATCTGCTTTTACTTCTTTTTCTTCATGTGCTTCGTATGTGGTGTAATAAGTAGTACGGAATAATCCTCTTTGTAGTGCACCTTCATTAATCAATACAGCATCTTCTACATTATATCCAGTATAGCACATGATAGCAACAATGGCGTTTTCTCCATATGGCATTTCTTCTTCATGTACATATTGTAAATATTGCGATTTGACGAGTGGTACTTGTCCATTATTTAAAACAACTGCTGTTTTATCCATACGTAATGTGTGATTCGAATGGTACAATGATACCGCTTGTTTACTTTGTCCACATGAAAAACAATTTCGTGCAGGAGGATTATGTTCAGGGAAAATAATCATATTCGACATGAAACTAAGAATAGTCGATTCATGCAGTTCCATGTGTGTATATTTTGTACGTGGGTTTGTAATCAATGTATCGTGATTCAAGCAAATAAGGGAGGATTCGGTTTCATTGGAGTCAATATATTCCAGGACCGCTTTATTGTGTTTCATTTGCGTTAGAGGAGCATTGTATAATTCTTCCCATGTATAAGTTTTTCCTTGCAAAGGATGAAACCCGAGTTTTTTCTTATCATGTAGACCGGATATCAATTTCGACCATACCGTTTCTTGTTCTTGTGTAAGTGATGTAGTGACTTCTATTTTATTTGATAGTAATTTTTCCACTACTTCCCATTGTGATTTATGTTGAAAGGAAAACATATTTGTATCGTCGTCAAAGTAAAATATCGGTCTGGTTAGTCGACCAGCATCGGTAAAAATTTCAATGGTATTCCGTTGAATATGAAAAGCAATGCTTGTGGTGATAGGAATTAAGGCATGTCTTCTGTGGGTTTTTAGTTCGTTCATGAGTTCTTTTTGTTCTTGCGTAACGCCAATCCAAAGCCCATTTAAGAATATTTTGGTTTTGTTGGATAAATTATGTGGTACGCATGAAGATAATAATTGTACATGTTTATGTTTTTCCAGCCATGATTGAAGTTCATATCTTGATGTATAAGGGGTAACCACTGTCATAATGGACATATATTTATGCAAACCTACATTCCCACCATCAGGAGTATCTACCGGATCAATGATACCCCATTGTGAACCATGTAATAAATGCGGTGATACTAATTTTATATTATCGATAGGAAGGTTCGTTTTACGTAAATGACTTACAAACCCATTATATGAAAGACGATTCAAGTCTTGTGTTAGTCCCACCCGTTTCGTATGTACTTCTGACCCCCAATTGCCTTTGAATCCTTTCATGACACCAACTTCGACAGAACGTTCTTTTAGATACGGTCGAAGTTCATCCCGAAACAATTTACCAGGATGTATGAATATACCTTGGTTGTAAAAATACCTTGTTTCTAAATCACGTCGTAGTTTTACATGTTGTTTTTTATAGTACTCTTTGAATAATTCTTTCAACATAGTTCCGACAGTTTCAACACGTTTGAATTTATAATGGTCTCTATCTGTAGTAGGTTCCATTTTAAGTGCAACCAGTAATAGTCGTTGTACCATGTATCCAAGATGGTATGCTTTGTCAATAAAGTTCATTTCGCCGACGTGTGGAAGTAAATAATCAGCCAAAATATGTAATACCTTGGCAATGTGTTCTTCGTTGTATGTATTTCTCGCATTTTCGTTTCCACTTTGTTTTACAAGTAACGAAATATATTTCAAGGCATCCATTTGATTGTTTATATTTCCAGTGTCATGTACGCATGTATTGAAAAAATCTGCAAAAATAGGGGATATGTATTCGGCTTTCTGTAATGTACAAAAAGATATAATGTCTTTGTCGGAAAGAATACCCAATGCACGAAATACAATAAATAATGGTACCGGTTTTCGTACATTCGGTATCAATACGACAATATTATTGTTTTGGAATTCAGAAGTAGGTGCAACAATTTTAATGGATAGGTTACGTGTTTGTTTCGAATTATTTTCAGAAACGGAACGTATATCAAGACTGTATGTGTATTTGTCATCTGAACTTTTGTCTATACGAATCATATTATCTCCGAATTTTTCTTGACAAACAATTGTTTTTTCTTTTCCATCGATAATGAAATATCCACCACGGTCATGTTTGCACTCTCCAAGACGATAAGACATGTGTGGTGTCATTCCATTTAACACACAAAAATGTGATTTTACCATGATAGGGAATCGTCCCAAGTAAAAATCTTTTAAAGACATGTTTTCAATAACAACGTTGTTGTCTTTGTTGCTTTCCATATTTTCTCTCATTTGTGAATATTCGCCTGGCGTTTTGTTTTTTTTGGCATTGTTTTGTTTTCCTCCTCCTTCGTCATCTTCATCATCGTCGTCATCTAATATAATTTCATTGTTTTCGTTTACCAATAATTGGGCTTCTCCTGGTTCTAAAGTTCTTTCCATTTCGATATCAATATCATAATGAATTGTCATTCCATATGTCATGTTTTTTAATCGGCATTCATTTGGGAATAAGTATTTACTTGAACCATTTTCGTGTAAAGTCGGTTTACCATAGTATATTTTCGACGCATCTTTACCCCCAAAGTATAGATAGCATTTGGAACGATTCATTTGTGTTTCTTCGTCAAAGTCCAATTCAATTTTTAAAGGATTCATTTCTTTGAATAGTTGGGGCAATCCATTTTTGAAAAACTCATCATATGAATCAATGTGGTGTGTAACTAAAGCTTGTGGATTATCTTTGAAATATGTATCTAAGATTTTCCATACGGATGATTCACTGAATTCAGACATAGTACAATATAAACTTTCATGATATTATGTTTTCAGGTTATTTTCTTAAGACTTTAGCATTTCCCGTATAAATCCTTGAAGATTTAAAATGGGGCATTTTCAATATTTGATGGTCACATACCAGTAACGATTTTGTAACGACGCCTGATTAAGCATTCCATTTTGAATGTTCGCTGGTATAAACAGAAAATCTTTTCGGTTGGATTATATATACTTATACGTGATGGATTTGCAAAAAACGCTTGATAGTATTTATGGACCTCTTCCAAAGTCATATTGTTTGTACTTTAAAATTTTAGCCATTTTTTCATTTGTAATGCTTGTAATCACATTAATTGGATTTTTGTTGCACATATTTACAGGTAAATCATTCATGACATACGGAAATAGCAGTTCCCTTGGTGTTACTTTCACAATTGCTTTAGGATATTTTGTTTCATACATAACAAGTCGATTATTGAATACAATGTGCATCAAAAGTTTGAATGCATAAAATGAGATTTAGGAGTAATGAAAAAATATATTTATCAACTATATATATAAAATGGATTCCTTCAAGTCTTTCGAAGATATGTTTTTTGGTCCTCTGGACTCCCGTTATTGTTTAATTTTTTATGTATTCATGGTTATATTCTTCATTAGTTTAGTCGTTGTTGTCGCAAAAGCGATTTACGACGGATTTTTTGGAAGTAAAAAGATTGGTTCTCGTGAAATATTTATGATAGTTGGTGGTATTCTATATTCTGCTCTTCTTTACTTGCACCAGCGTTTATTGTATTCCATGTGTGTAAAAAGCAATCTTCCAAAGGTATAAATAATAATATGTTACAAAAGCAAATAAAACTTTAAGGTTATAATACAAATTATGGACATTTTGTATTATAGTAATTATTGTAAACATTCTCAAGAAGTTTTGCAGTTTTTCGTGAAACATGATTTAGCAGAAAAGATGAATTTTATCAATGTAGACAAACGGCGCATTGATAAGCGTACTGGGCAAGTATATGTACAGCTTGAAAATGGTAAGGAAATTATGCTTCCGCCAAATGTACATAGTGTACCTGCATTGTTATTACCGAAAGAAAATTATCGTGTTATGTACGGGAAAGAAATTGTATCAAGGTACACACAAACCATAAATGATACCAATATGCAAGCAACTCGAGGGAATGGAGAACCGATTGGTTTTTCAATGAATTCGGGAATGACTTTCATTCAGTCTGAAAAGTATACATTTTTCGAAGCAAGTAGTGACGATTTAAGTGCAAAGGGATTTGGCGGGAATCGTCCATTGTATAATTACGTTTCCGCAACCGATGACTCGTCACAGTATACAATTCATACACCGCCAGATGACTACAAACCAAATAAAGTAACAGGTGATGTAACACTGGACCAGTTACAACAACAACGCAATATAGATGTACCAAAAATGACACCGCCGCAAATTTAAGCCCCGAAGAAATTATTGACTTGCTGAGACACTTTCACAAATGTGGTACATTTTGCCATTTGTTTGATTGTTTTGGCATTGATATATGTACATGTACTACGCAATCCTCCAAGATAGTCCATAACCGTATCAGTCAAATCCCCTTTGTAAGGGATTTTCATGACCCGTCCTTCAGAAGAACGATATGAATTCATTTTACCATAATGTGTTTCTTGTGCTTTGTTGGAACTCATTCCATGAAAAAGTTTATATTTTTTTCCATTTTCTTCCACAATCTCTCCTGGATTTTGGTCATGACCAGCAAATTGTCCACCAACCATAACAAAATCAGCACCTGCCCCAAATGCTTTTGCCATATCTCCAGGGCAAGTAATGCCTCCATCGGAAATAATATGCCCATTTACCCCGTGTGCGGCGTCAGCACATTCAAGAACGGCAGATAATTGTGGCATACCAACCCCAGTCTTTACACGTGTTAAACAAGCACAACCTGGTCCAATACCAACTTTAACTATGTCGACTAATCCGTTCAAAATCAATTCTTCTGTAATTTCACGAGTGACAACATTTCCCGCCACAATTATTTTATTTGGGAATTGTTTTCTCACTCTTTGACAGAACTGGACCAACGCATCAATATATCCATTCGCAATATCGATACAAATCCATTTACATTCAATATGGCTTAAAATGGTTCCAATACGTTCAAAGTCATGGTCATGAATGCCAGTAGACACCATGAAAAAATTCGGGTCTAAAGGATTACCTGTTTTTTCTTTGTAATCTAAAAAGTCCTGCAAGGTATAAAATTTATGCAATGCAGTGATAATATTATGTTTCCTGAGCGTTTCGTAAATTTCAAATGTACCTGTTTTATCCATATTGGCAGAAATGATGGGTACTCCTTTCCATGTTTTTTTCGAATACTTGAAACGGAAATCTCTCTGTAACTCTACACATGACCTACTATTGATAGTGGAACGTTTCGGACGTATAAGTACATTTTGAAAATCAAGCTTTTCACCCGATTCAATTTTATTCATAACTATACAATATAGGTATGAATACGAATGTTCATTTAAGTTTATTTTCTTGTCAAATTGTGTATGGATTGTATGAGTATATGATATGCAAATACTTTTCCGGGTCGATACAATCTTCCAAATATTTTTGCATGACTTTCAATGAATCAAATGTAATATTGTCCATAACATAAATCTTTGTGTCTTGAATAATATCACATTTATTGACAATGACATGTGTACATGAATTGATAAAAATCGCCTTTTTCAATGTTTCAGTATTGAGCCAGTTACATTGACGTTTTCTCCCAGTAGTTGACCCATATTCGTTACCATAATTTGCCAAAGTTTCTAATTGTGTATTATTTTCAGGTTGAAATTGTTTATTGCCTACATATGTATCATACATTTTACAGCAGCCATACACGTGTCTAATTGAATGAATAGGAATGCCCGCACTTGTTATACCACTTGATAAACAAGAACTTGAAGTACAATATGGATAATCTCCCCAATCAATGTCTAATGAAAACCCTTGTGCGCCTTCGCATAATATCTTGTACTTGACAGAATTCGGTAGAGTTGTAAAGTAGGTGAGTAAATCAATCTGACTTATTTTCATTTTTGATATTTTTTGTTCATAGTCGTATACCCGTTTCCCGGTGCGTTGATATTTATCTGAATAACATGGTCCAATTCCACTTTTTGTTGTACCGATAGTATCATTGTACTTATCCATAGTAATATGTTGTGACTCAATAACATGGGCATTCTGTGCAATGAATAATAATTTACGTACATTATGGTATCCTTTTTCTTCTAAATAGCGTATTTCGTCTTCCAGTTTTTCTAAATCAACAACACATCCTGCACCAATGAAACTAATTGTATTGTGTAAAACACCACAAGGGATTTGATGCAAAACAATCGTCAAATTATTATCTTTGTCTTTGATAGTGTGACCCGCATTAGGACCTCCGTTGTATCTAATACTATATGAATATGTTTCTTGCTGCAAAAGGTTGTATGTTACTTTTCCTTTTCCTTCATCTCCGTGTTGAAGTCCAACTACAACATCTGTCAGAAACATATATCAATCATAT
>ERZ887849.2969-NODE-2969-length-13313-cov-7.927440_pt1 | contig 13313 bp, 12 predicted proteins | sample MGYA00521267_ERZ887849 | MGnify/ENA primary metagenome ERZ887849 (study PRJEB32303, sample SAMEA104408601) | aquatic metagenome | biome: Brackish water; feature: Pelagic; material: water | place: Baltic Sea | collected 2014-06-06T16:11:00 | depth 2,863 m ... | reverse complement strand
CGAAAGCGTTTTTCGGTTTGTGGTGTGAGGCTGATTTCAGGAATCAGGACTAACACCTGACGGCCATAGCGAAGTATCTGCTCAATGCACTGCAGGTAGATTTCTGTTTTGCCGCTGCCGGTCACACCATCGAGCAGCCAAGTATTAAATCCATGGCATTCGATTTGGTCCATGGCGATTTGTTGCGAGGCGTGTAAATTCAGCGCAGGTTCTTTAAGCAGTTGCGCCTCCTCGGCCGGCTGCGGCTGCAGCGACACAGCTTCAATCAAGCCTTTGGCCTGCAACTGTTTTAACAGGGCGGCACTGTAGCGAGTCACTAAGTCGTCATGGCGGAGCGGTGCCTCTGTCAACAGATCAGCCATCAACGCTTTTTGCTTGGGAGAGCGCTTGAGAGAATCGGGGCCAAGCCCCAAACCTAATAAACTCGGTTGCCAGTGAGGTACATGGTTGACCGCGGGCAGTGGGGTGGCCCGTCGCAATAGCACTGGCAGGGTGCTGTGCAGTGCGTCACCGATCGGGTGCTGATAATAGTTGGCTGCCCAGATAAAAAGCTTGAAGAGTGATTCCGGCAGAAGTGGCTGTTGATCAATGACCGCCGCGATGGGTTTGAGTTTATCGATGCTGAACGCACTAGTGTCCACACAGTCGATAACTAGGCCGACAACATGGCGTTTGCCAAAGGGAATCGACACTCTGCAGCCCCGCAGTGGCGGTGTGCTCTGCAGGTTGTCGGGCACGAGATAATCGAATGTGCGGCGCAGCGGTGAGGGTACCGCGACGCGAACAATTAAAGGCTTTGAATCCGCCATAATAAAGTTGAGAATTCCTTTTGTAACCGAGTTTATTTCTGCTAGAATCCGCGCTCTTTAGAAATGGCCTGCCGTGCCATACGGGAGTTGGACTGGTTAACGCTCTAGTTAACATTCTACCAGCTGACTGATAGGGTGGCGGCAAGCAAATTGGAGTATATGATGAAAAACGAGATTCACCCAGCGTATAGAGAATTAAAAGCTACCTGCAGTTGCGGTAATGTTATCAGCGTAGGTTCAACCCGCACTGACGATCTTTACCTCGACGTGTGTTCAGCTTGCCACCCGTTCTACACTGGCAAGCAGAAAGTCGCCGACACCGGTGGACGAATTGATCGCTTCAACAAGCGTTTCGGTGCTGCTAAGAAGTAAAACACGCTTTTCCGCCAAGCGTACAAGAATACAAAGATGCGCCTTAGGTTATCCTGAGGCGCATTTTTTGTGGGCGCCGCTTTTCCACAAGGAATAATTAACAGAGAGTTTTGTTGCTCGGTGAATCAGCGAGTACAATGCTCGCCGGTGTATCAATTCTTTTATGTGGAGTGTGCCGCCATGCGTGCGCTGTGGATGTTCATCAAATTTTTTCTGCTGCTTATTATAGGCGCCGTTGGCGCGATGTTCGCCCTAGAAAATGGCCAGCAATTAGCCGTCAACTTTGTACTTTTTCAGGGCCCCAGCCTCAGCCTTGGGCTGTGGTTGATTGTGTTTCTTGCTGCGGGTTGTTTGTTGGGACTCATGGCCGGTTCGGTGCTCATTATGTTTTATCGCCGCAAGTTGGCGCACGCAGCCAAGAAAAAGGACTAATTGACTCATGGCGTCTTCCTCATCTCCCGTCATTGTAGCTCTCGACTATGACAATCAGCGTTCAGCACTGGCTCTTGCCGACAAACTGGATCCCAGTCAGTGTCGTCTCAAGGTGGGCAAAGAGCTCTACACCGCAGTAGGGCCAGAGTTGGTGTCTGGACTTGTCAGCCGCGGCTTTGACGTATTTCTTGACCTAAAATTTCACGATATCCCCAACACTGTCGCCAAAGCCATTGGTGCAGCCGCTGATTTAGGTGTGTGGATGGCGAATGTGCATGCCTCGGGCGGTACGCGCATGATGGCCGCCGCCAAACAGGCTCTGCAGCAGCGCGGCAGTGCTATGCGATTGATTGCTGTAACCGTATTAACGAGCATGGATGAGTCCGATTTGCGCGAGCTCGGTATTCAGCGCAGCCTCAGCGACCATGTTATGCATCTTGCTCAGTTAGCCAAAAATGCCGGTCTCGATGGTGTTGTCTGCTCGGCACAAGAAGCCAGTGCACTAAAAGCAGCACTGGGCGCGGATTTTCAGTTGATCACCCCCGGCATCCGCTTGGCCGACAGCGCTGCTGACGACCAGCGTCGTATTGTGACGCCTCAGGATGCCATGCGATTGGGTAGTGATTACCTGGTTATTGGCCGTCCGATCACGCAAGCAGCTGACCCTCTGCAAGCATTGTTAGCCATCAACCAGTCTTTGTAAGATCTTATCTATTTGTGCCGCAGGCTCTCTGCGGCCTCTCTTAACCGCCGTCCTATGGCATAGCGAACTTTTTTCACGGTCATTGGCCTGTGATAGAGCACGTCTGCATCCCCAATTTATGATCAACCCGCGATAGAGATATCCAAGGGCGGCGCAGGCACATCTTATAGTCTACCTTTGGCGTTGTAGCGGCAAAAAAATAGCCGTTTAAACGGTTCTTAGGTTGTACTATTTTTTTACAGGGAGTATGGAGTGCACGGCAAAAACAATCTTGCTTGGCAGGTCAAGCAATCTGCAGAGCTGTATGGTGTTGAGCGGTGGGGGAATGATTACTTTGGCGTTTCCCCTGAAGGTAACGTCACCGCGAAGACGTTGACCAAAGAGGTCGCACTGCTCGATATTATTCATGGCATGATCGAGCGAGATTTACAGATGCCAGTGTTGCTGCGCATTGAAAATATTCTTGACGCGCAGATCATGCGTCTCAACGAAGCCTTTGCCGCAGCCATTGCCAACGCGGGCTACACCAAGCCCTACCGAGGCGTCTATCCGATCAAGGTAAATCAGCAGGCCCAGGTGGTTGAAGAAATTGCGGCATTCGGGGCGCGCTACCACCACGGCCTCGAAGTGGGCAGTAAAGCGGAAATGATTATCGCGCTGTCCATGCTAACGCAGCCCGGCAGTCTGTTAATCTGCAATGGCTACAAAGACGACAAATTTATCGAACTCGGCTTGCAGGCGATCAAGCTTGGGTATGACTGCTTCTTTGTGATTGAAACGCCCTCAGAACTACCGATTATTATTGAACGCAGTAAAAGCATGAATATTCGCCCCAAAATGGGTGTTCGCGTGAAAATGGTATCGAAGGTCAGCGGCCATTGGAATTCCACCAGCGGCGATCGCAGCATATTTGGCCTGACCGCCAACGAATTGATCACCGTAGTCGACAGGTTGCGTGAAGCTTCGATGCTCGACTGCCTGCAACTTATGCACTGCCATTTGGGTTCGCAGATTCCCAGTATTGCCGATATACGTAGCGGTGTGATCGAAGCCTGTCGCTATTACATCGACCTCGCGCGAGAAGGGGCAGCCTTAAGCTATATCGACTTTGGCGGGGGGTTGGCGGTTGACTATTCTGGCGCTAACAGCAGCGACAACCAGAGCCGCAATTATGCCCTTGAGGAGTATTGCGCAACGGTGGTCAACACCGTGAAAGATACCCTTGATCGCGAAGCCATCGCACATCCAACCATTGTCACCGAGTCCGGACGTGCGGTTGTCGCCTATGCCTCTGTGCTGCTCTTCAATATTCTTGACACCACAACCTTCGAGGCCACCCACCAATCGCAGCCGGACAAAAACGACCATCCGCTGCTCACCGCACTGCGCAATTGTTCAGAGAATATTTCCGCTGAGACTGTAGAGCGATGTTATGAGCAAGTTCACCACTATCGCAGCGAGCTGCGCGATGCTTTTAAACAGGGCAAGGTTGATTTGCGCAGTCGCGCCGTTGGTGAAAATATTTTTCTTGATGCACTGCATCGCATGGCCGATATTCTCGATGATATGAGCGAAATTCCTGCCTGTATGTCAGGTTTAAAACTATCACTGGCGGATATCTACTACGGCAATTTCAGCCTTTTTCAATCGCTGCCGGATATTTGGGCGATTGATCAGCTGTTCCCCATTATGCCTATCCATCGCCTCGATGAAGAGCCTGTCAGGCAGGCGGTACTGGCGGACATCACCTGTGATTGCGATGGCAAAATAGACAGCTTTATTGGCCAGAGAGAAGTGGCTAAGACCCTTCCTTTGCACCCTATAAAAGTGGCTGAAGAGTATTACTTGGGGGTGTTTTTAGTGGGCGCCTATCAGGAGACCTTGGGTGATTTGCACAATCTTTTTGGCGACACCAATGTGGTCAGCGTGCGCTTAAACGGCGATGGCAGTTTTGACTTCGCCAAAGAGATGCACGGCGACACGATTGCCGATGTACTGACTTATGTCGAGTATGACCCAAAGCGACTAGAATTAAATTATCGCAACACCGCCGAACGCGCGGTGCAAGAGGGACGCATTACTGCCGCTGAGCGCCAGCAAATTATCAAAGCATTCAGGGCGAGCATGCAAGGTTATACCTATTACGAACGAGAGCATTAGGTCCGATCAAGGAGACTGTTATGAACAAGATTGTCATTATTGGTGCTGGTGGCGTGGGACAGGTGGTTGCGCACAAATGTGCCCAGCTCGGTGATATTTTCGGCCACATTGTGCTGGCCAGTCGCACATTGGAAAAGTGCGACACCATTGCACAGCAAATTCAGCAGCGTTACGGACGTCGAATAGAAACAGCCCGTGTAGATGCTAACAATGTCGCTGAATTGGTCGCACTGTTTAAGCGTACAAAACCCTTTCTGGTAATCAACGTCGCGCTGCCCTACCAGGATTTAACAATTATGGATGCCTGCCTCGCAGCGGGTGTCCACTACATAGATACCGCTAATTACGAGCCATTGGATAGCGCGAAATTTGAATACAGCTGGCAGTGGGCCTATCAACAGCGCTTCCAAGAAGCTGGATTAATGGCGCTGCTGGGCTGCGGTTTTGATCCGGGAGCCACCAATGTTTTTACCGCCTATTTGGCAAAGCACTATTTTGATGAGATCCACCAGTTGGATATTATTGACGTCAATGGTGGTGATCACGGCTATCCCTTCGCCACTAACTTTAATCCAGAAATAAATATTCGCGAAGTCACCGCAGAGTGCCGTCACTGGGAGGATGGGCAGTTTGTCACAACACCCGCCATGTCAATACAGCAGCGCTTTACCTGTCCAGACGATGTTGGCAGTTTTAATATCTACCGCATGTACCACGAAGAGTTGGAATCACTGACAAAGCATTTTCCAACCCTGAAAAAAGCACAGTTCTGGATGAGTTTTGGGGACAGTTATTTAAAGCATCTAGAAGTACTGGCCAACGTCGGTATGACTGCCATTCACCCCGTCGATTTTGAAGGCCGTAAAATCGTTCCCATTCAATTTCTCAAGGCGCTTTTGCCCGATCCATCGACCCTGGGGCCGCGCACCCACGGCAAGACCTGTATAGGCTGCGTGGTCCGAGGTATTCGCGATGACAGAGAGAAAACTGTCTATTTATACAACATCAAAGACCACCAAGAGTGCTACCGTGAAGTGCAGTCGCAGGGCATTTCCTACACGACTGGCGTTCCTGCAATGATTAGCGCTAAATTAATGTTGCAGGGAGAATGGTTTAAATCTGGCGTGTGGAATATCGAGCAGATGAATCCAGATCCGTTTATGCAGGCGATGAATGATTACGGATTGCCATGGAAAATAGTAGAAAATCCCCAATTAAATCTGCTTTAATCGTCGGCAATGCTGACAGTAAAGTAAAAATTAATAGGGTAACAATAAAAAGACCAGCATATGCATGATTAAATAGAAATACGGTCGCGTAAAAACACTAGATTGCGTGAGAGCTATGATTAAAAGTAAGACATTTCAAAAGTTTGACCCCTCTCGGGTGCCATCACCCTGTTTTGTTATTGACGAAGTTGCCGTCGAAAAAAATCTACGAGTATTACAGCGCGTACAGCGCGAGTCAGGCGCCAAAGTGCTGCTTGCACTGAAGGCTTTTTCGATGTTCAGTTTGGCCCCCTTGTTTGATCGCTACCTTAGCGGTGTCTGTGCCAGCGGCCTCTTCGAAGCACGGCTGGGTTACACCGAATTTGGCGGTCAAGTGCACACCTTCTGCGCGGCCTACAAAGAAGATGAGCTGCCGGAAATACTGTCGATTTCAGACCATGTTGTGTTCAATTCGTTTAGCCAATGGCATCGATTTCAAACAATTATTCAAGACGCAAAACACCAGCGCCCAGAATTGCAGTTTGGCGTTCGCATCAATCCTCAGCACTCAGAGGCGGACGTGCCGATGTACGATCCCTGCGCTGAGGGATCGCGTCTAGGTATTCCAAAAAGTGAATTTGCTGGGGAACATCTCAAAGGCATTAGCGGTCTGCATTTTCACACCCTTTGCGAACAAGACTTTGAGCCACTCAGTCGAACACTTGACGTCATTGAGGAAAATTTTGCCGATGTCCTTAAAAAAGTTGAGTGGGTCAATTTTGGCGGCGGCCACCACATCACCCGTGACGATTACCCCGTTGATGAATTAATTAAGCGCATTGTTGCGTTCCAAGAAAAACACTCGGTGCAGGTTTACCTAGAGCCCGGCGAAGCCGCGGTTTTGGGCGCAGGCGTGTTGGTCGCTGAACTGTTGGATTTAACCTATAACCAGATGGAACTGGCGATTCTTGATACCTCGGCGACCTGTCACATGCCCGATATTTTGGAAATGCCCTATCGGCCTGAGATTTTTCGGGCAGCGGAGAAAGGGCAGAAGACCTACAGTTACAGACTGGGCGGACAGACCTGTCTAGCGGGCGATGTGATGGGTGATTACAGTTTTGAAAAACCCCTGCAGCTCGGTCAGCGACTTATGTTTGACGATATGGCGCACTACAGCATGGTCAAGACAACCACCTTTAACGGCATTGCTCTGCCGACTATTGCCCTGTGGAATTCGGATACCGATCAAATAAAAATTATTAAGCAATTTGGTTACGACGACTTTAAAGATCGGCTCTCTTAGCGGGCCATTAGTCACTTCAATATTGAGCCGCAGAGTCAGGGAAAAGGACAAAAATGGCAAAACTAGAGCAACTTGTGGCGCCGGGATACCCTGTTTTTTTGGGGTCTGAATTACAACAGCCAGAACCCGGTCAAGCCTACTTTCACGTACTGCCTATTCCTATGGAAGAGTCAGTTTCTTATGGTGGCGGCACTGCAGAGGGGCCAGCCGCTATTCTGAAAGCGTCGTGGCAACTGGAAACATGGGACGGAAAAAGTGATCCTAGCAGCAGAGGCATTTATACCCATGGGCCGTTAGATACAAGCGGCAGCCCCGAGGAGGTTATTGAGCGTATCGCTGCGCAGACGGCGGCACTGGTAAAGGCCGGGAGGTTTCCTGTTGGGTTGGGCGGCGAACACACGGTTACCTATGGCATCATTAAAGGCCTAGTTGATGCAGGATTGGAGAACTTTGGGGTTGTGCAGATTGATGCTCATGCGGATTTGCGCGACGCCTATGAGGGCAATCCTTTCAGTCATGGCTCGGCGATGAAAAGGATTGTCGATCTCGATATTCCGCAGTTTCAGTTGGGCGTGCGAGCACTTTGCCGAGAGGAGATTGCGACGCGAAAATTGTTTGGTGTTGGCCACTTAGATGCCGATATTTTAGTGCCAAAAAATGCGACCAGTATCGACCTGCCTGACGATTTCCCTGATTACATTTTCTTTACCCTTGATATTGACGGTATTGATCCAAGTATCTTCCCGTCGACAGGAACACCGGTGCCCGGTGGGCTCGGCTGGTATCAAACTTTGAGTCTGTTTGAATCTGTCGTAAGGCAGCGGCATATTATTGGTATGGATATTATGGAATTTTCGCCCATTCCCGGATTTCATGGATATGATTTTTCCGCTGCACTGCTGGTCTATAAGATGATGGGTATCGTTGAGCGGGAAAAGTTTGGCTGAGAGCAGGGGAGAGCCCAATCAAAATTGCCCTACAAAAAAAAGCCTAGATGACTCAATCTAGGCTTTTTCGTTTGCGTTTCTTGAGACGGGGCCGTTTTAGTTAAACTCGTCCGACCACACCGGTTGATCTGACTCGGCGGCGCCGTCTGCATAGATGCGCACATAGTCAACCTCCATAGCGTCCGAGACAAAACTGCTAAAAATATTGTCTTGAATAGCGAAGTTTAACAGTAAATATTGCGGCTTATCGAAAGGCCATGTTGAGGCGTCTTTATTTGCCGGTGCATAGGTATAGTGAGGATTGCCGTCAACACTGAATACCATTTCGTCTGCAGTCCAGACCATGGAATAGACATGAAACTCTGAGGAGACGGTGCCAATGTACTGACCGCCGACATTGAAGGTGCCGCCATAGCTTGAGGGCGAGTGAAGCGCACTTTGCACGTAGTTCTGGTTATTGCCCCAGTGCTCCATAATGTCTATCTCGCCACATTCTGGCCAGCCTGTTGTGCCGAAGCCTTGCTGCTGCCAATAGGCCCCGGTTTCGTTGATATTTTGCCCGAGCATCCAAATGGCTGGCCATGTGCCGGCACCTGAGGGTAATTTAGCCCGCACTTCAACCCGGCCGTAGGTAAACGCGTACTTTGCATTTAAACGCGCAGAAGTGAACTGCTTTGTTTGACCCTGATCGCGGAATGTCTCTCGCTTGGCAACAATCTTTAGGGTGCCATCGCTAACATAGGCGTTGTCGATTCGGTTGGTGTAGTGCTGTTGTTCATTGTTAAACCATCCCCAGCCATTGGGCAGTTGAGTCTGGTGAAACCACTTGCTGGTGTCGATGGCAACCGGTGTACTGTTGCCACCGCCTGCTGCGATCACGTTAATGATACGGGTGGCTGTTGCAGTATTGCCTGCACTGTCGGTGGCGGAGTAGGTGATTTCATAGGTGCCAACGCTGTCGGCAACTGAGCCAGAAACGGAAACGCTCACGGCCCCGTCGACCGCGTCCTGCGCCGTTGCGCCGGGGTCGCTGTAGGCGGTGCCCTGTGTGTGACTGACTGTGGCATCGCCTGCCAGTGTAATGATCGGCGCAACTTTGTCTGCCGGTGTTACCACGATTGGTGTGGTGTCGGTTTTAGTACCGCCTCCGCCACCGCAGGCAACAACGGTGAGTGAGAAAGCAGCTGTCAGCAGTGCGCTATGGATAAGCGTAGAAAAGGGCTTTTTGATCATTTTTATTGTTCTTTGTGAGTGAATTAACCGCGCAAATAGGAGAAAACAATACCACGTCGCGCTTCATTAAATCCAGCTACTAGGCTGGAGTGTGGATTAACTGAGATAAGCGGGGTTTATAGGCGGTTGGGCTTTTCCGCGCTCCCTTCGCTTTTGTTGATTTGCTACAATGCCCGCTTCGTGAATAGGTGATTTAATCCCCATTCATTTTTAGTCGTTTCAAAGGTATTTTATGTCAGATCAATACGTCTCCTGCGCCCTCTACAAGTTTGTATCGCTGCCTAATTATGTCGAGCTGCGTGTTCCTCTATTGGATGTAATGTTACAAAACGGCGTTTTCGGTACTCTGCTTCTCGCCAGTGAAGGAATCAACGGCACTGTCTCAGGAACCCGCGACGGTGTTGATCATTTATTGGCTTGGCTCGATCAGCAGCCCGGACTTGAGAACATTGATCGGAAGGAGTCATTCCACAGTGAGATTCCCTTTTATCGCAGCAAGGTAAAACTGAAAAAAGAGATAGTCACCATGGGCGTGAAGGGAATAGATCCCAAGCGCGTGGTGGGCACCTATGTTAAGCCGGCTGACTGGAATGCGTTGATTGCTGACCCCGAGGTGCTTGTGGTTGATACGCGCAATGACTACGAAGTTGAGATAGGCACCTTTGAACATGCGGTCAACCCTCAGACCAAAAGTTTCCGTGAGTTTCCGGCGTGGGCTGCGAAGAATATTGATCGCACCAAGCACAAAAAGATTGCTATGTTTTGCACTGGCGGTATCCGCTGTGAGAAATCGACGGCCTTTATGAAAGAGCAGGGCTTTGATGAGGTTTATCACCTGCAAGGCGGCATTCTTAAATATCTTGAAGAGGTGCCCAAAGAGCAGACCCTGTGGCGCGGCGAGTGCTTTGTTTTCGATAATCGTGTCGCGGTTGATCACGATCTGAAGCGCGGTTCCTATGATCAGTGCCACGCGTGCCGTATGCCGATTACCGAAGAAGAGAAAGCTCATAGTCTCTATCAACAAGGGCTTTCCTGCCATCACTGTTACGAGAGTTTGAACGACGAGCAGAAAAGTCGTTTTGCCGAACGTCAGAAGCAGATAACCTTAGCCAAGGCGCGTGGTGAGGAGCATATTGGCAACGCCGCGCAAGAGGCCACCGAGCGGCGGCGGGCTGAAAAAAAAGCGCGAAAGAAGCGAGCCGCAGAGGCCCAATGATGACCGGTAATACTTACTGGCGTGGGTAATTAACCTTCACTAACAAGCCAATTTAGCCGGTAATTCGCATCTGCATATTGGCCGAGCGCCGTGGCTAGCCAGGGAAGAAGGTCATCCATGGTCGATGCGAGTTTCCATGGCGGGTTAACCACAATCATTCCCGACCCAGTCATTCCGAAGCGGTTGTTTTCGGGCAGTACATTCAACTCAATCTGCAGTGTGCTGGGTAACCCCGCAGCCGAAAATTTGCGCTCCAAAAAGCTTACATCCGTTCGTTGCACCACGGGATACCAAATAGCAAAGGTGCCTGTTCCCCAACGCTTTAGTCCATCCATAACGCCATTGACCACATCACTGTATTCATGGTGCAGCTCATAGGGTGGATCGATCAAGATGACACCGCGGCGTTCAATCGGCGGTAGCAGCGCTTTGAGGTTTGCATAGCCATCGACTTTATGAATTTGTATGCGGCGGTCGCCCCGAAATAAACTTTCCAGTCGCGGGAAATCGGCTGGATGCAGCTCACTTAACTGCAACCGATCCTGAGAGCGGCAGAGCTCCGCAGCGAGCAGCGGGCTGCCGGGGTAGTGGCGCAATTCGCCGCTGGGGTTTAGTTTTTTGACCACCGCAATATAAGCGTCGAGTGCCGCGGGGCAGTCTTGTTGCCACAGACGTTGTATCCCATCGAGGTATTCGCCGGTCTTTTCCATTTCCTTCGATGCGAGGTCATAGGCTCCGGCCCCCGCATGGGTATCAACGTAGACAAACGCTTTGTCTTTCGCTTTTAGTGACCCCAAGATTAATGACTGAACCGTATGTTTCAGCACATCGGCATGATTGCCTGCATGGAAACTATGTCGATAGGACAGCATGAGTTCGCTCTTTAGGGCTGTCTCAGACAGCTGTTTTAATTTGGCCCATCATTAAAATTGATGGTTTAGTGTGCGGCGCCACGCAGTGTCGCCAATTCTACCGTGGTTACCGCCACCTGCTTGGTTTTATCAACTTGCTCAGTCCACGCGAGCAGGAGCTGATCGCCATAGTTGACCATTTGTGGAAATCCCGCCGCGCGCAAATTAGCGATCGCTGTGATTTGGTTTGGGGTTTGTGCAGAGTTTGCTGAATCAATGTAGCGCAGCACTAGTTCTGCTCCGCCCTCTGGCGAAACCCTCAGCCAGCTGACAACTGCGCCGCCATCCTCTGTGAGCACTAACCCCACCTGGCCTGAGACGTGCTCTCCGGCATCTATTTCAACAGGCGCTGCCACTTGGTCAGTTTGGTTGTCGATTCTGGCGTAGTTAATTTTATTCAGACCATTCGCAGACGTGAACCAGGCCACCGCGACATCCGACGCGGAAGCGGCAACGGCTGGTCCATTGACTGGACACCCGCTGATAAACCAATTTTCAGTGGCGACAGGCTTCCCTGTCTGCCATTCGCCGTTGACCCGGCGTGAATAATAAATATCTCTGTGTTCATTTTCGGTGCGATTGCGATAGACCACAACGGCCCCTGCGCTTGACTGAGCGATGTCAGTTTGGCAGCAATCGCACACCAGTGGATCAATAATCTCGCTGGTGAGTATATTTCCACTCGCATCAATCTTTGCTGAACGCAGCGATGTGCCGTGTTCCGCCGTTGCCGCCTGGTGATCGCCATGGTGCGCGCCGCTCGCCATATTGCGACCATCCAGCCAAACAGCACCCAAATCGGTTTGGTCCGCAAAGAAACTGACAAAGCCATGTTCTGCCAATGTGCCATCGGTGTGAGGTGTTATGGGGTCAGCCCAAGTGACACCATCGTCGGCAGAGAGGCTGATTGCAATATCGTAGTTAAAGACTTCGGGACTTTTTATCACCAGCCAATGGGCCGCCCAAAGGTCATCAGATATCTGTACGACGGATGGAAAGTCGGCGCGATTAACAAACCATTCAGTGCCCTGCGCGACCTGATTTGGCTCCGACCATTGACCGTGGACGAGCCTCGAAAACATAAGCGCAGCATTCTTTCCATCGAGCGCTAACCAGCTCAGTACTGGCGAACCTTGACGATCGAGGCTGAGATTGGGCGCCATAGAATTCTCCTTAGCAGGAGATTGAGGCTGCAGGACTAGTGTTTCGGAGTGTTCAGTGCACCCGATGCACAATAGCATTACTGTCGCTAGAGATATTTTTAGCGTGGCCCAAGCATTGCGCGATGTTTTCATAGTTAGCCTCGATTAAGCCAGTTAGCGGACCATTTAGCGGACAATGTCGACCTGTAAATCAGCACTCGCTTGAGCAACACCGCCTGCATTGACCACATTACTGTAGCCAAGAGCTTCAAGGATATCTTTAGCCTGGCCTGAACGATTGCCACTGCGGCAGTACAGATATACTTTTTGGTCTTTGTTTGGAACCACTGCTTCTATGCTTTGTGCAACGTATTGCAGTTCAATATGCGTGGCCGATTCCAAGTGGCCAGCATGCCATTCTTCAAGTGTACGTACATCAATAATCACGTCATTTTCTCCATATGCTGCGATAGTCCAGCAGAAAAGTATTGGTAGTAAAAACAGTGTCAATTGTCGCATAATCATCCCGTTGTCCTCGACCTATTGTTTCTGGCCGCAGAATTTATTAGTACCCATCTAAAAATTGCGGCGCTTCGGTCGATGTTAAAGTAACCCAGATTTACTTGCCATTAAGTATTTTTCTCTTTAATGGTACCGTTTAAAAGTACCGTTTAATAGCACCGCCTAACGGCACAGTGAAAGGCATGTGAGAAAACTGATTAACCAAACGCATTGCGGCTTGTTTCTTATCTGTCGCGCCGAGTCCTTTTTTGTGGCTAATAAAAATAGATCAGCAGGAGAACAGGCTTGCCCAATATTTCTGAAGACGAGCTGAGAGCGCTAAACGTTTACCAAGAGGTGGAGACTTACGCAT
>ERZ887849.2963-NODE-2963-length-13327-cov-11.003391_pt1 | contig 13327 bp, 27 predicted proteins | sample MGYA00521267_ERZ887849 | MGnify/ENA primary metagenome ERZ887849 (study PRJEB32303, sample SAMEA104408601) | aquatic metagenome | biome: Brackish water; feature: Pelagic; material: water | place: Baltic Sea | collected 2014-06-06T16:11:00 | depth 2,863 m ... | reverse complement strand
GTTAAGAAATACGATAAATTTACTCATATTGAAAACTTATGTAGGATTGCGGAACATAATCCGCATTGCAATTTCGCGCTATGGACTAAGAGAACAGACATAGTAAAGCCATTTTTTAACCAACGTAAAAAACCTGCAAATCTTATTCTCATTTATAGCAATCCTAAAACAAATCATATCTTGCAAAAAGTACCGCAACATTTCGACCGCACGTTCAACAATGTTGAAGCCGATAAGTTTACTGATAAGCAAAATTGTACAGGTCAAAAATGCATGGACTGTATGCTTTGTTATAAGCCAAATAATGGCGTTGATACTATTGTTGAAAAAATCAAAAAATACTAGTGTTTATGATTGCCCTAGTTTCACACGCTAGGGCAACGATAAGCGACTAGAACACGCTTAAAACGCCAATAACGGCATAATCAACAGAGAGGTAAAGCTATGAATTATTATTTTAGAATATTTGGTAAGTACAACACTGATAAATGTGAATCATTAATAGCCGAAAGAGTAAACGGTGATAGGATTTTTACGAGGGCACAAGCGCATGGCATCATAGGGCAATGGCAAGAAAGAATAAGATGCAATCAAATGTCCTCAGTTTCAGACTGGCGCGTGGAAAAATATGAAATAGAGGGGTAAGCCATGACTACAAAATTAAGACAATCTTATTTAGAATTTCTTGCGCGTTATGATTTAGAGGCTATGATTGACGTTAGCCCTAGTGAATTATTATATCATATCAGGGCTAACTCTGATTCGGATGAGGAAACAATAGAGGCGGAATTATTACTAGAAATAATGAGAGAGGGGTAAGCCATGACTATAGATGATAAACAGAAAGTAGAAACAATTAAACAGGGTTTAGAATATATACATGGAATTTTGTTAGATGTTCTAAATAATAATATAGATAAAGATGAAATTTTAACAGCTATAGAATTGTTAGAGTTAATGAGAGAGGGGTAAACAATGAGTAAAACAGAAATAATTTTAGAGGCAATAACAACAGTTATTTTTATGACAACAATATTTGGCACGCTATGCTTTGTGCTTATCGTATGGGGATAACATGGCAGTAAAAAATATAGATGAATACTTGCAAGCGAGGCGCGAACAACGCCTTGCAAAGCAAGACGCAAGGCAAGCTAGGATAAGAGAGAGGCGGCGGCATATGATAGCTAGGCGTAGGCATTGGCTTATCAAATACAAACTTGAAAGAGGTTGCGAATGTTGCGGCTATAATGCGAATGATAAGGCGTTAGTCTTCCATCATGTTGAACCAAGAGAAAGGGCGTTTAAGATAACGGCTGCCTTACATTGGGGTTTGCCAAAACTCTTTAACGAAATTAAGAAAACGCAAATCAAATGCATGAATTGCGTAATGATACATAGGAACGATTTATACAGAGAGGAACAGAGAAATGCATTTACTAGCAATAACAATTAAGCATCAAACCGAAGCTAGAATTTTTGAATATGAATCAGACTATTATATGTTTGATACAGCAGAGGAAGCCCAGGACTGGCTTCTTGGCTATCAAAATGAGGAATCTAAGACAGATGATTGGCGTATAGATAGCTGGCATATCTGTAAGGTTATGCAATCCAATGATGAGAGAAACTTAAATACAACAATGGGGATACAGGACTAATGACAAGTGAGGATTTTAAAGAGAAACGAATCTTTCTTAATTACACACAAAAAACTTTTGCTAACAGGCTAGGACTGACAGAGAGGACGATACGTTACTACGAGGCAGGTGAAGTGCCTGTCTCTAAGACTGTAGAGATATTAATCAATTCAATTATGCTAGATGAAGGGTAGAGAAATGAAGGTACTTAGCTTATTTGATGGTATGTCATGTGCAAGAATTGCATTAGACAAAGCCAACATACCAGTAACAGAATACTACGCAAGCGAGATAGACAAGTATGCTATCAATGTAGCCAAGGCAAATCATCCTGACATTATACATTTGGGTGATGTACAAGATATATCATTCAAAGAAGGTGACATTGACCTACTTGTTGGGGGTAGCCCTTGTCAGGGATTTAGCTTTGCAGGGAGACAATTAAATTTCGCTGACCCTCGTAGTAAGTTATTCTTTGAGTATGTGCGTATTTTAAGAGAAACAAAGCCCAAATATTTCTTGCTTGAGAATGTACGCATGAAAAAGCAATATGAATACTTTATATCTGATATATTAGGTGTTGAGCCTATCGCAATTAATAGCAGTCTAGTTTCTGCACAGAATAGACAGCGTTTGTATTGGACAAACATACCCAATGTCACACAACCAGAGGACAAAGGTATTGTGCTACAAGACATACTAGAGAATGGATTTGTAGACAGAGACAAGTCACACTGTCTTGATGCAAACTATTTTAAAGGCGGTAATCTCAAGTCATACTTTGAGAAGCATCGCAGACAATTAGTATTTAGCGATGATGGTCTGTGTCATGTAGGTGATGCAGACCTTAAAGGACATGGCTATAACAAGCGCGTCTATCATCCCAAAGGTAAAGCACCAAGCCTATGTGCTGCATCAGGTGGCAACTTAGAACCTAAAGTTTGTTTGTCTAAAAAGAAATATAGAAAACTCACACCACTTGAGTGCGAGAGATTGCAAACTGTACCAGATAATTACACTGCCCATGTCAGCAATACACAGCGTTATAAGATGCTAGGCAATGGTTTTACTGTTGATGTGATAGCACATATATTAAAAGGGGTAGAGAAATGATAGAGATATACATAGTAACTATTCTATATTTTATACTTGTTGGATTGCTATTGCTATGGAGAACAATGTAATACAATGTCGCCACAGTACAGCAATGCATTGTCATTGCATTGCTTACTCTGCTTAACACAGCCTATGCAAAATGTTTTTTATATAAAATATTTTTGTATGTGTAATGCAATGAGCAGAGGCGGTGAACCACTGCTCTGTAATGCTTGCCGCACGACAATGAAAGCAATGAAGACTTAACTATCACAAATAAATATCTGCGTCAATGGGGTGGTAAGTAAGTATTAAAAATATATTAAACTAACTTACTTGTAGGCAACAGCACACCCATAGAGAAATTGCCATCACCACCTTTAGCAGTCTTGCCCTGTTCATAATAGTATCGACACAAATCCTTTAGGAAATCTGTCGGTACTATTATCACCCTTTCCCCATTGAGAATGAAAGCCCAGTAGTCAGCTTCAGTAGTAGAAACGCCAGATGGCTTTCCCCTACACTCGTATTCAACATAAATATTACCTGTCTTAGTGCTTTTAAAGTCGCGTTTGACTTCTAACTTTGCACCTTTCAGCAAATCACCAAGCCAAATTTCTTCTGCCTGTCCAATAGCCAAATCATATTTAAAGTTATTATTGTATTCCATTACATATGTTCCCTTACTAGCATACACCAAGTCTGAAAAGATATTGTAGCGGTGTTATCCTTGCCAGCGTAATCAGGGTTAATACTAGAGAGAAAGACTACGCACCTGACAGGATGTCTATCATATTTATAGATTAATACTGGTTCGGTTACAGAGGCATTTGCCGCCCTAGTTACTTGCGCCCACCAGTCAGGCTTGTAACCACCATCTGAACCACGAGTAGAGGCATAACGCTTACACTCAACAGTCCAACCATCAAGCCCAAGTACATCACCCCTGTCAGACTTTCTATACTGTTCAATATCTCTCTCGCATTTAATACCAAGTTCCTCATCAATCATCTTGATTACTTGATATTCAAATGAACGTCCTTTTATTCTTCCGTTTGTCATGCTTTACCGCCATTGCATAGCCGTTAGCACCATGATGCCCACCAAGTGGATGTTCTTCCCATCCCTTCGGCAGCTTAGTGCCAGAAACTATATATCTAATTCTAATTGATTGTGAATACTTGACCGATTCCGTTGTCGTTATCGCCTTCAATGAACCCTTCGCCATCGCACAAAGGGCAAGGCAATTCGACATCAGCTTCGATGATAACATCTTCAAAAATCGTATCAACTGTTTGAATAGTCCAGCCCTCACCATCACACAGTGGACACATTATCAGGCTGGTTGGCTTGTGCTTCTTTTTGAAAGTCATTAGCTGTAACCTCACCTTTCGTTACAGTAAATATTCGGATGACAGTTTCCTTTGACGGATAGCGTTCACCCTTTATTAGCCTACAAATAGAAGCTGGTGATAGCCCAGACCTAATAGCAAACCTTCTCTGGCTTATGCCTTCTCTTTTTATATAGTCTATAAGTCTCATTATTGCACCTTTAATTTTGTATATAGTTATCCCTAGTTATGCCATTTCCAGGGGGGGGGATTTTTATAAAGTTTTTCCCCCCTTGTTATTTTTTTCTAACATAGTGTTGACAGTGTGTAAATGGTAGTATATTGTCAACAAAAAACTGAGGGATATCATGGAATACGAAGTACCAGAATATAGAAAAGAGTTTAACGCATCACATAACAGTGCGTCAGGCGGCACACAAACACTTGATGAACACATCTTAAAACTATACTTGCGTAAAGAATATAAGATGAACTTTCCGTTTGGTGCAAAGCCAAGGGCAGGACAAATTGTGCAGACAGCTTGTGATTTGCATTTAGGATTAGACAACTATTCACCCATCCAAGGGCAGAAGAAAGGCATCGACATAGACTTAGCTATTAATAAAGCTATGGCTGAGTTTATGACTTATAAGCCCAGAGATTGGGACGATGGTAGAGACATGGAAGACTATCAGGAAATCAAAACTCATATACCAATGATGGTAAACTATGCTGTGTCAGGCTTACAGGAATACTATGGTGATGCAGAGATAGAAGGTGAGTCACAAAGATGGGTAGAGGTAGATGGTATTGATGTACCTACCATGCTTTTCTTAGACTACGCAGGTGATGGTAAGCAGATAGATTTAAAGTGTAGTTTTCCTGTGCGTAACCCACTTAAAAAAGATGGCACTAGAAGCTGGCGCATACCAAAGCCAAAGACAGAACCAACACGACAGCAGGTATTGCAACAAGCGGTCTATTGGAAAGCAACAGGATTTACTCCAGGCTTATTGTTTGTTACAGCCGATGGTTACAACATAGTAACTGCTGATAACTGCCGAGCATTGTCAGAAGATAGCTTGAACGAAGCGTGGAATGAAATCGTACATCGTTGGATGATAATCCAAAACTTATTGAAGGCTGCCCATGGCAACTGGAAAACATTGTTTGGTTTAGTACAGCCAGACTTTGCAACCATCTCACAGCGACATGGCAGTGAGATACTTAACATAGCTAAAAACGCATGGAGAATATAATGAATGCTAGAACAATAACACTTAAAGAATTAGCTGAAGAATTGGGGTACGATAACACCACTATTTCTTATGCAGTTAAGAAAGGTTACTTGCCAAAACCAGAGATTAAAATACTTACTCCTGGTAAGGGTAGGTCATCTTACGCATGGAAAAGAAAAGATATCAAGGCTACTGATTGGTATAAGAAGAGACACGTCAAGGCTCTAAGATTAAAGAAAGAAGAAGAACGACAACAAAAACATAAAGAACCAAGCATGAAAGATAGGCTGGATGAATTAGATTCTCTCGTTAAAAATAACGAACAGTTACGAGACAGCTTGGAAGCGCGTTTGGAAGTAACAGAACATACTATCAGCCAACTTAAAGCTGCTTGGATAGTGTTCATGGATATGCAAGAAAAGATAGTATTACAAAGGGATAGAAAAAATGGCAGATAAATTAATAGATGCAATGGGATATGTGTCAGAGTTAAACAAAACTCATGGCATTAAACAAAGAGGCGGTAAGATGTACACACAAGTTGTGCATCGTATGGAAGCGTTCCGAACCGTGTTTGGACTACAGCTTGGAGTTGATACTCAGATTCTAGTTGACGATGGTAATCGAGTAGTTGTAAAGGCTATCATTACAAATGCAGAAGGCATGACTGTAGGCTCTGGAATGGCTGAAGAAATACGAGGGCAAGGTCATGTTAATACAACATCTGCGCTAGAGAACTGTGAGACATCAGCAGTAGGCAGAGCCTTGGCTTCTATCGGATTGTCAGGCGGTGAGTATGCATCAGCAAATGAGATGGATGCAGTGCCACGCAAGGCAGAGGCATTAAAGGCACAACCTTCTGAGAATACAGCTAAGATTATTACTAAGGTGAAGGAAGTATTCCCTGAAGCTGAAGTAAAGATTGAACCAAAAGCAGAAGAGAAGAAGGAAGAAAAAGGTACGGATGAAGACCGAGATAAAAGTCTTTATGTACAAACCAAGATTAGATTAGATAAGGTGGGCGGTTTGTCTGGCGTTCATTCTTTGTTTAATGAAATGAAACCTAAGATAAAAGAAATACAGACTAGAAGCCCTGAACGTGCGCAACATTTTGAAAAAATGTTCAGGGATTGTGAAGCCAAGTTTTTATAGGAGATTTTTAAATGGCTACTAATGATTACAAAAAGATTGCAACAATGAAACTTTGGAAAAACGATGCAGGTAAAGCCACGCATGGTAATGGCAGTTGGCAACCTTGGGTTGATGGTTCTAACACAGACATCACCCTGAGAGGAGACCAGAAATATTCTGTTCGTTTATTTGATAATGAGGATGATACTGTAACCATACAAATCTCACAGAGAATGGATGCTTCCGTTAGTGTAGATAAAGGCTTGCGTAAAGTTGAGTCCAGTATTAGCCTTAATGATACATTAGATGATATTCCCTTTTAAGTAGGCTACTCCCTCCAGTGCTGCCTAGGGGTGCAGTTGATGCCTTGATGTGTGTGATGCCGAGCCTACTTTTTGTGTTGAATCTATTTCCTTTCATAGCGCACAAAATTCGTTTACGGTTAATCAAGGCAACCCCTGACTTTAACAACTGTGAGTAACCAAGTGCGTAAACATGGTGAAAAAAGAGAAGACGGTAAAGTCTATTGGGGAAGGAAAACCAATGGAAGCGAAGAATGGACTACGCACGAGAAGTTTTTAGACAGGAAGTTAAAGTCAAAACAAAGAGTCTCCAAGTTAAGGAAGGCTCGTAAAAGATGGTTAAACATTTACAAAGTAGCAAAGGGTTGTGAGATATGTGGGTACAATGCCCACCCAAGTGGACTAGAGTTTGACCATTTACCGCAATATCAGAAGTGGAAAGACATCTCTTCTATAGTTGACTACAGTCTTAAAAATTTAATTAATGAAATCAGAAAGTGCAGGGTGCTTTGCGCCATATGCCATAGGATATTTACGGATGAACAAAGAAATAAAGAAAACATTGATAGAGTTTAATGAACTTTATAAAAAGAAACCACCAGAAAAAACACAAGCAGAAAGAATATGGAACGGTGAAGCTAATCGTTTAGCTTGGAAGCTGGTGATTCAAACTAATCCTGTTGGATTAAAGCACGACAGGGAAATAAAAGTACACCAAAAACCTTACACAGTAACTTACACATTTGGATAAAATTATGAACAAAGAACAACTATTAACAGCCGCACTTGACGCTGTAACTGTACGAGGCTCTGCCTATGGCGATGCTTATACTAATCACAAAAGAATAGCAGACTTCTGGTCTCTCATATTAGAAACAGAGGTACGTCCTGACCAGGTAGCACCTATGATGATAGGTGTAAAACTAGCCAGGCTAATAGAAACACCTGACCATCAAGACAGCTACGTAGATATAGCAGGGTATGCAGCAACAGGCTCACAAGTTAAGGACGATGAGAGACTAATAGAAGTTGGTAACTCAAGAACATTAGATGTTTAAGAAGAAACCTACTGCCCATGATATAGCAATGCGTAAAATTACTTGCGATTATTGTGGCAAAAAACATTTCATTAAACATGGTGACTGGGTAATCACTGCCAACAACAAAGTGTTATGCGATTATAGAAGATTGGATGATTGCTTTCACAAAAACTGGGAAAAAAACAAATGACAGTAGAAGAATTTAGACAGGAATTAAAGAGATTGAATGACGAAGTTATAAACTTTGAGGTTATGAAGGGAAAAGAAATAGGCGGCTTTGCGTCTTCTATAATAAGAACCAAGCTGGGCAAGCACAAATCTAACCTGACAAAACAACAATATAGAAATGTTAGTGGATGGAGAAAACACGGATGGTTATAAGAAACGGAATACCAATTATGTTTAAAGATACATCAACCATGAATCATGCGATGAAGACAACTAACTATGGCGATTTGTATGTCTTGGATGATGCAAAACAATACTATTACTTAACTAAGAAACTGGCTTTAAATAAATTCTATTATGTAAAGAAGAGGATGCCAGACAATAAGAGTTATCAAGTAAGGGTATTGCCTGAGAAAATCTTTACGATGAAACTCACCACTTAGTTTTGTTAGACCAATAAGCTGCTGACATCTTGCCCTTCGATATGTTCTTCGCGTGTCTCGCTTTGAAACTTTTGCGTCTGGCTTTCCCTGCGGCAGTCTTTGGACTCTTTCCTGCCCCGCTTACGCCTTGCTGTCCAAAACGTATAGTCTTTATCTTGTCGCCTGACTTGGCTACCACAACGTGACTTTTCTTTGGATGGTTTGGTGTTCGCTTTGGCTTGTTGTAACCTGAAACTCCTGCGCGTTTTAATCTTGAGTCCCCCTTACGCATCTACCTGCCTCATTCTCTGTACTAATCTTTCAGCCCTGTTAGTAACCTGGCGATACCATTTGCTATCAACCATCTCATCAGCAGCACCTTGCCAATTTCTTGTACTAATATTAAAGTACATACCCTTAAACTTTTCAAGTCTAGGATAGCCAAGATTAAACATCATATTAGCTATGATTAACTGCACCTCTTCAGGCAATAAATAGAAATCGTCATAGAGTCTTGTGCAATCGTTAAGCACCTGTTCAATGTCTGTTTCAAATGCTTCATTAACCCTTGTCTCAGATACCTTAATCCCAACATATGTATCAAGACTTAATGTTTTATACTCAGGGTCTGTAACACGAATAAGATGCCCAATACCAAAAGTAGGATAGCCAAGGTGGTCAAGGTATATCTCGTACTTACACCCTTCATCCTCGGCTAACTCTTTTCGTAGTTGGTCTACGTTCATTTCTTTTTCTTCTTCATCTTACTAGCCTTCTTTAAAATAGTTGGTTTGGTATAGTTTCCTGCCTTGTTTACAGTGGATTTCTTTTTCATTTCTTACTCTCTGAACTAAGCCACACTGCGAAAGCCCCTGTCATCGCGCCTGAACATATACTTATCATTGAACTTTGTTGTGTAGATAAATCCTCCAAACTCATGCCCCACTCCAGGACTCTTATATACATAACAGTCATAACGAGCATCATAAGCCTTGGTACTATTTTGTACTCTAGTATTGTTATTGCACTCATTTCTTTCCCTTAAATTTGTCCAAGCCTTTAATGCCAAGTGCAGCACTGCACACCAAAAAAACAAGATACTGATACCAATCAGGTAACTCACTAAGCCGACTAAACCCATTTTCTACAACCTCTTCCATGCCTGGGATGAACACTAATACAACAGGTACTAGCACAACTATTGTGACAAGTTCATCCTTCCAAGAAGACTTAGTAGACTCAGCCATAATCAACTCCCACTTGCTGTCATGGGTAGCTGCTGTTTTCATAATTTCGGCTTTGGCTTCAGCTTCAGTCTGTGCAAGTGTAGCCTTCGCTTTTTGCTTGGTCACTTGCCCTTCAAGGTATGAACTGCCGAGGCTGATTATAGGGCTTAATAGATGAAACATCAATATTTACCTTCGCTAACTAGAAAATATAATTACTATAATACATACAAATATTATAACACCTGTTGCGATAGCACCGCCATACTTCATCATCTGTGCAAGTTCGTGCGCTTTTCTATTCTTCTCTATCTTCTCTTTGCGTTCGATTTCTTTTTGTTCTTGAATTCTTCTGGCGCGTTCGTTAATTATTCCAGCCCAAGTGCCGTGACCAAACCTATTATCTATAAGGTTCTTCATCTCTTGCATTTCTTCTTGTGCTAGTTTAGCATTTATGGTTTCTTCAGCAACTGAGTGAACACTGAATGGGTCTTTGCCAGCCTTGGTACGCTTCTTCTGTATCTCTTGTTCACCATCAAACAAACCATCGATATGTTTGGCTATGTCGCCAATATCATTAATCGTGTTGATATTTTGCTTGATAAAATCTACGCTTGCTTTAACCAAGCTAATTCCTGTGAGTACCTCGGCAACAACCATCAGATATCTTTACCTCGTTTGACCATTGCATAAATACGCATAGTAGCAAGCACAGCACCAAGAACCAACACTATAAAGGTAAGCCACTCATTAGCACCATTAAGCCACATCGGTGTAGATATAGTTGCGGATGCTACTGCTAAGTCTGTTACTGTCTTGCTATCCATAATACATATCCTTTTATTCTGGCTCTGTTGGAAAAGTTACATTAAAAGGAAAACCAGACTGACTTGGTATGTCACGCAAAGCCTGTCTGTAAGTTGCCATCTCTGTTGTTAATGTATTGTCAGATAATGCAAGATAATCTGTTTCTTGAAGCAACTCATGCCGAGTTTCTCTTATGACATTTTCTGCTTCTTCTGCACTCATGTCGTTGACAGAATAAGAAATTTCCCATCTGCCATTATTGTAATTAGGCATTGCGTTTCTTGTAACATATTGTGTTAATGTTATTTCTGGTGGCTCTATGCTTGTTACAGCATACACATTATAACTTGCTAACATTTCATCCGAAATACTGCTTGGAAATGAAGTGTTCGAGTTATCCAATTTTAATTGATTTATACTATAAGGAAATACATCTATTTGATTATTGTTGTTTATTTTTACATACATTTAAAACTCCTATGCTGTACTTCCAAAAACTGCAACAGCCAACATCCATTCACTTCTGACTGAATGAGCAATTGTATGGTTTGTTGCCGCATCTGTTTTGTAACCACCAGCGACACTTGCATATGTTTCAGTAGAAAAATCAAACTGTAATGTTGCGCCTGTGTAGCCAAAAAGACCACTATTTGCATAATCCCAATCACCGCCAGATTGGACAATGCAAACCTCGCCAGTTCCAATATTAACAGTATCCCCTGTTGTCGCTGTTACCCCACCAGAATCAGCCCAACTATTATTGTAGCTTTGTATAAAAGAATCTTTTACATAAACAGGATTAGCTCCTGTTATTTTCCAAACACAAATTCCACTTCTAAAAACATCGCCCCCTGAACCAACTAATTTTTCTCGAATTGTTAATGTTTGATTATTTAAAGTGATGCCAGTGGCGTAATAAATACCGCCAGAGGCTCTGCCAACATTAGATGTTACTCCGCACGACACTACTTCAGTTGCAGTTACACCGCCAATTTCAGCCCCTACTGACTTTGCATAATCTCCAGTAGAAGATTGATTAAAAAAACCGACCACAATAGTATCCGTAGATGCAACAGTTTTGCCAGAAGAACTATAACTTCTATTTACTGGCGTTGTATTAGAGTTAGGATAAGTGTTACCTGTGTTAGCTTGTGAATAAAATGGTGTTAGTGTTAATGGGCTTCCTGTTCCTGTTCCTGTTTCTTGTTGCGCCCCAGACCTAGCCATTTGCATCTTTCTTGCTACACTCATGCCATTGCGTCCCCAGCTAGGAAACCATACCAATTAGTTCCACCATCATGTGTAAAGAATGTTAGCACATCTGTTTCGCCCGATGCTGGCGCGTCAGGCGCAGAACCGCCAGCCCAATCCACTGATGCTGGATAGGTTATTGTATGAGTGCCGCCAGCCGTTAATTTTAATGTAAGTCCATAACCAGTGCCGCTTGATGGCGGATTACTAAAAGTAAATGTTGTATTGCCGCTCGTGCTTAATGAAAATAAATTTCCAGATTCGCAATCTATAGATGGTGCAGTGCCAGATAAGCTAACATAAGTTTCGTTATAACTATCAGCAATTAATTCACCATTAATATTAACATCGTTATTAGCATCTTTTAATAGAACAGTGCCACTGGCATCAGGTAAGGTAATGGTGCGGTCTGCTGTGGGGTCGGTAGCCCTTACACTAGTTTCAAAATTATTAGAAGTCGAACCCTCAAAAATTAAAGCTGGGTCAGAAACAACATTACTTGGGTTTATTCTTACATTTCCATAAAAATCAGAAGTGCTAAAACCTATTCTAAATTGGACAAGGTCTGTGCCGCCAACTTTAGTCCAAAATTGTAAATAACCATCTTCAGTTCCATCAGTTTGGTCTACAATTTGCGAATATATTTGTGCATAACTAGTTTGTTCTCCAGCACTATTTTCGGCATCAAACTGTATATTTCCAATAACATCAAAATCGGCTGGTGAGGCACTATCTCTATGCAATATTAAACTTGGATTTACGGTAGCACCATCATCTGTCGAGGTAATGGTGAGGTCTCCTGTGACTGTCGCGCCAGTTGATGTAGTCTCTAATTTGGTATTATTATTATTTAACAGTTTATAGACACCATTATCAACTTCATACGTTTTAGTAAAATCAGATTGAGTAAATCCAGTATCTATTGTGGTCTGTTCGCTGTCCTCTGTGGAGTTGACAGTTATACAATCTTCTAAATTAGCGGCACTTCTTGCTATTATCTCAAGGTCTGCTGTTACTCGCCCAAAAAGCTGGGCGTTCATTTCTACAACTAATATCCACCCTGCTGTCGTAGTTTCTTTTGCCCATACACGAGGTGTCATAAACTCCGTAGAACCAATAATGTCGCTGTTGTATGTCGCAGTCCACTGTAAATCTGGAAGCGTATTTGCTCTAACCGCAATACTTACATAAATGGTATGCTGATTTGCACCACCATTTGCCACAATGCGTCCGTTAATTGTGTAGTTCTGCGAACTGCCGTCTGGAGTAATTGTGAGTATCTTTTGATATTCACCATCAACTAAATAATCAGCAGGTGAATAGTCAACTGAAACACGTTTCACAAAACTTTCACCAAATTTATAAACATCTGCTGTTATTGTATCAGCCACTAACGTGCCTGTGACTGTCGCGCCAGTGCTGGTGGTTTCTAGCTTCTTGCTGTTATCGTAAAAGAGTTCTACTGCGCCATTTTGTGCGAAAGTGGCTATATCCTCCCCATCTACACCATTACGAATTTCAAGATTATTTGTATTTATTCGCAAATTACCTGTACCAGCATCAGTAATTCTGCTTCGTGTGCCATCGTGAAATATCTCTAAATCAGGTGTTGTTGGGTCGCCAAATGTAGCTTTAACATTATCACTAAAATGTAAATCACCACTGGTCTTTGTATCTGC
>ERZ887849.2960-NODE-2960-length-13332-cov-7.837915_pt1 | contig 13332 bp, 12 predicted proteins | sample MGYA00521267_ERZ887849 | MGnify/ENA primary metagenome ERZ887849 (study PRJEB32303, sample SAMEA104408601) | aquatic metagenome | biome: Brackish water; feature: Pelagic; material: water | place: Baltic Sea | collected 2014-06-06T16:11:00 | depth 2,863 m ... | reverse complement strand
ACCTTCAAGAAGGTCAGATTTATGATACAAACCGTCCAATGTTGCAGGCATTAATCAATCAAGGAGGGCACATCTGCACTGATTTTGGTATTATTAAAGATAATAAAGTTAGTTTGCAGGAAGCATATCAAAAGGCGCTTGAAAAATGTGATGTTGTAATCTCCTCAGGTGGTGCATCTCAAGGCATAGAAGACCATACTCAAGACGCATTATCTGCTTTGGGATTCGAGGTTATATTTTGGCGTATTGCAATGAAACCTGGAAGACCAATGGCTGTTGGTAAACGAGGAAAACAACTGGTAATTTGCCTACCTGGCAACCCTGTTGCCGCATTTGTATGCTATCGTTTAATTGTTTCTGCTCTACTTACACATTTGCAAGGGGGAATTATGCAGGCGCCGTTGCGCATTGCCCTTCCTGCTCAGTTTAGGCATAGTAAATCTGCAAATAGAGCAGAATATTTAAGAGCCAAGCTTGTGAGATTTGACGATAATAGGACAGGTATCGCTTTGCATGGAAGAAAAGGAGCTGGGGTTATTTCGTCATTAACAGGTGCAGATGGATTGGTAGAAATTCCCATCGAAAATTCAGGAGTAGAGCCTGGAATGATGCTTGATTTTCTACCCTTTATGGAAAAAAGCTTATGAGAATATATTATTTTGCATGGGTGCGTGATCACATTGGGTATTCGCAAGAAGATATTCACTGTCCTGAAACAGTGAAAACAATCAGTCAATTGGCAGCATTTCTATCACAGCAATCTGCTGGTCATGCCAAGGCATTTGACGATTTAAACGCTGTTAGAGCAGCAATAAACCAAGAATTTGTTAATAGTGATAAGAGCGTAAAAGACACAGATGAGATTGCATTTTTTCCACCTGTAACTGGAGGATAAATTGATAAAAATTAATATTCAGCCAGAAGATTTTGATGTTACATCTGAAATAAAATCACTAAGAGGCAGAGCAATTGGGGCGATCGCAACTTTTTCTGGAATTGTTCGTGAAAATTCAGATTCTAAATCTTTAATTTCTCTTACGCTGGAACATTATCCTGGTATGTCAGAAAAAGCACTTGATAAAATTGCGCGCCAAGCAATGCATGAATGGCCTATTGAAGCGGTAAGAATAATTCACCGTATAGGTAGATTGACGCCAGAAGATAATATCGTATTTGTTGGCTGTGCCTCTGCCCACCGTCATGCTGCGTTTGATGGATGCCGCTTTATAATGGATTTTTTAAAAACAGATGCTCCATTTTGGAAGGCAGAAGAAACAAAACAAGGAACGGTTTGGGTTTCACAACGCGAGACTGATACATCTGCTAAGCAAGGCTGGCTTTCAGGAAAAAAATAGGGTGATAGATCTAGTTTTTAGGGGTGATTACCAGGGCTGGATAGGCTGTATCTGCGTTTGTTGAAATTCCAGATTGTGATATCTGTTTGGTAAAGCAGCTTCTGGTATTTTCATGGCAGGCAGAACCTGTTTGCTCTATCAGAAGTAAAAGACAATCCATATCACAATCAGTGCGCACTTCTTTTAACTGCTGAATATGACCAGAGCTATCGCCTTTGCGCCATTCTGATTGTTTTGAGCGAGAATAATATATGACCCGTTTTTGTTCTAGTGATTTTAATAACGTTTCCTTTGACATCCAAGCCATCATCAACACTTCGCCTGTGTCCCATTGTTGAGCTATCGCTGGAATTAATCCATTTGCATCAAATTTTAACTGCGCAATAAATTCTCTCATTTTGTTCTCATTAAGTGGTAAAAAGCATCTTGGCTGTTGGATATAACAGAATTATTTACTCGGCATACCAGAAAAAGCAATAATATAGTAGAGATGATTATTTGTAACATATTGAAAATCTTTGACAGCTGGCACCACAAAGCGTATTCAACAGTCATTATTTCATTCTGTGAAGCAACCGTTACTGTTTGTTGAAAATACAGTTTACACAAAACGGTATAGAGTGAGGTGTTTTTCACCCTGTTCGAAAGAAATCTATATGTCAGACACGATTAAAATCCATTCTGCACTTGCAGAAGCGATGTCAGCACGTTCCTATGATACAATGACACCAGTTCAAGAGGCGGTGCTTAAAATTGAAAACCCTGATGCGGATCTGCTTGTATCTGCGCAAACAGGGTCTGGAAAAACACTCGCTTTTGGTTTGTCTATCGCAACAACATTACTCACAGATAATTCGCATTTTGATCGACCTCATGCGCCTCTTGCACTAATAATTGCTCCAACAAGAGAGCTGGCATTACAGGTACGTAAAGAGCTGGAATGGCTATATGCACGCACAGGTGCCCAATTTGCATCCTGCGTTGGCGGCATGGATCCAAGAGCAGAAAGACGAATATTGGAAACTGGCGCTCATATTGTGGTTGGCACGCCAGGCAGATTGCGAGATCATATTGAACGGGGTGCGTTACGTTTAGCAGAAGTTCAAGCAGTAGTGCTTGATGAAGCAGATGAAATGCTTGATATGGGATTTCGAGAAGACCTAACTTTTATTCTGGATAAAGCGCCTGTTAGCCGCAGAACTTTGCTGTTTTCAGCTACGGTTCCTGCTCAGATTGCTAAATTAGCTCGCACCTATCAAAAAGATGCGTTGCAGCTTTCTGTGTCTTCTAAAAAAACACAGCATCTTGATATTAACTATCACGCAATTAAAATTCAGCCCTCTGATAGAGACAAAGCGATTATGAATTTACTACGGTATCATGATGTAACTGGGGCAATTGTTTTTTGTAACACCAGAGCAGCTGTTACCCATCTTGCATCACGGTTAAATAACCGTGGCTTTTCTGTTGTTGCCTTGTCAGGTGAGCTGTCTCAGAAGGAGAGAAATTTTGCGCTGCAATCTATGAGAGATGGCAAGGCAAATGTTTGTGTTGCAACAGATGTTGCTGCTAGAGGCATTGATTTGCCTAATCTTGATTTGGTTATACATGCAGATTTACCACAAAGTGATGAAGCAATGTTGCATAGATCTGGGCGCACAGGCAGAGCTGGACGTAAAGGTATATCAGTTGTGCTAATTCCAAACCGTAATTTTAAACGGGTTGAGAGGATGTTCCAAAATAACGGAATACAGGCAAGTTGGATGACCCCGCCAACAGCAGATTCTATTATCGAAAAAGATAGGGTTAAATTGCTTCAATCAGAATTATTAACAGCTCCATTAGATCAGTCAGATGCTGAAATAGTTCAAAAAATAATTGAGAAATTTTCACCTGAAATAGTTGCCTCCGCATTTGTTCGTAGTCAAATGGCAGGTAAATCTGCACCAGAAGATTTAAACATATCAGGCTCTACTGGGCCAGCAGATTTTTCTAAATCTACCTGGTTTGAATTATCTGTTGGACATAGAGATAATGCAGAGCCTAGATGGCTTGTTGCGATGCTCTGTCGGATTGGTAATATGGATAAATCCGTAATAGGGGATATTCAAATACATAATTCAACTACCTTTATTGAGATTGCAGCAAATGGGGTTGAGCAATTAGTTTCTGAGATAAAGCCTGATTATCTTTTGGAAGGTAAAATTGATATTAAAAAAATGTCACAAGCGCCAGAACGTATTCCAATGTCGCGTGATAAGAAGTTTTCTTCATCAAGAAGGGGCGCGCCAGCAGGCAGGTCTGAGCGTTCAAATTCTAATCAAAATTTTAAAAATAAAAATGATAGATATTCAAAGCCAAACCATAGAAAAGAAAATAAAGATATAGATACGGGTGAATTTAAAAGTTCTGAGAAAAAAGCAAAATCAAATAAATCTCATATCTCAGAAGCAGATAAACCAAAGAAACAGGATACATATTCAACAAAACTAAAGCTGCGCGGATCTGGAAGAAATGAAGATAAGCCAGTAAGAAGCAGAAGTGCTAAACCATCTGATCGAAATAGACCAAATAATAACAATTCCGCAAGGAAACCAGCAGGCGGAAAAGCACCTTTACGTCGTCGCCGGGCTGATTAAAAATTTAGTCGTTGGCGAAGCTCTGTTATATTTTTTGCCCCTATCTGTAATAGGGCGTTGCTAATTTCCTCTTCCAGAATTTGTACAACATGGTCTCCGCCATTCCTGCCAATAGCAGCAACGCCATATAAAAATGGTCTGCCAACTAATACAAAATCGGCGCCTATCGCCAAGGCTCTTAGAATATCAAGACCTGAGCGAATGCCACTATCAAATATAATAGGAAACGTTGTGCCAACTGCCTGACGAATAGATGGAAGTGCGGTGATTGAAGCAGGGTTTCCGTCAAACTGTCTGCCGCCATGGTTGGATACAACAATTCCATCTACCCCTGTGTCAACTGCACGTAGAGCATCAGAGGCACGCAAAACACCCTTCAATAGAAGCGTGCCCTTCCAGTATTTACGAATTTCAGATAAATATTCCCAATTAAGAGAACCGTTGAGTTCACTGCCAATAAAATGAGAAATAGGCTCACTCGAATTTTTTGGCGCATAGGGCTCCATATTTTTAAAACGAAGTTTACCTCGCAAACCCAATGCCGCGATTGCCCAACTTGGATGTTGCAGAATTTGAAGTAACATTGGAAGTGTTAATGTGGTTGCATTTCTGGAGCCTATAGGCGCTCCTGCTCTTCTCATATCTTCTCTGCGACTAGGACTTGGCACATCAGCAGTAACCACCAGAGTTTGCATATCAGCCTTTTCAGCTCTATCTAATAATGAGCGCATGATATCAGGATTTTTTGGTGCATAAAGTTGAAACCAGCCACGTCCATTACTTTTTTTCCCAACATCTTCAATACTTGCGGCTGCAACAGTACTAAGCGTATAGGGTATGTGATATTTTGCGGCAGTTGTAGCAAGATGTTGCTCTGACAATGGCCATATCATGGATGATAATCCAATAGGAGCAACGCCAAATGGCAATGCATATGTCTTGCCAAGGAGAGATGTTGAAAGGTCAGGGGTATATCGACCATGCATTAATTCTGGGGTAAAGGTAATGGCGTCTAATGCTTCTCTATTGCGCAACATTGTGTGCCCGCTGCCAGTGCCTGCAGCAAGATAGGCATGTATAAAAGGAGGTATTTTTTTTGACGCTGCTGGCTCCAGATCCTGAATTCTAGGATATTTTGACATTAAATTTTTCATTTATTTTGAAAAACCTCACCTTTGATAGATCGTTGTGCAAAAAATGCTGAAATAATATAATATTAATTATACGTTAATTTTGTAGTTTGATAAATCTATCATTTTGATAAAAACACGGTAAGATCATCTCATATTTAGTGACCTGATTTATGGTGTTGAAAATTTCAATTATATTCTAATTGCGAACCATGTTTTTTAATTAAAATAGGTCAAAAATACGCAATCAAATTTTGATTTAGATTATTATGCTATTGATAATCAATCTTATATGGTGAAAATACATATTGTATTTCCAAAATAAATTTATAAACTGCAGGTTCAGGATTTTGGTTGGAGGTCTCGGAAAGTAGGAAAACCGAGACCTCCAGTCTGGGGGAAGACTTTTGTAAGTCTTAATATATACATTTGAAGATCTGAAACGGATTTGCAAGTTTATTATTTTTTTTATTTTGCTGCTAGCAGTTCTTCTCATAAAAATCGTCTCTACAAACCGGTCTTTTAGCACCAATCAAAAACAATGCAATAGAGAGCTGTTGCTGTATGGTTTCCAACTTTTCTTGAAGAGAATTTTGTTGAATATCTAAACTATCTGATTCTAAGGCGTTTAGTAAAATTGCAGCACCGCCTCCAATATCACATCCAAGCCATAATAGTTTGGCTAAATCCACACCATCGCGCAACCCACCAGAGCCAATTATAGTTAGATGCTCAAGTGACTTTCGCATTTCGGGCACTATTTCTGTTACTGAATAACCCCACTCAAGAAACGGCTCATAAAAAGATAACTGAGAGGGCGCAAGTCTTGCAGCTTCAATTTTAGCCCAGCTTGTTCCAGCAGTACATGCCACATCAATGTGCGTGACGCCAACCTCACTTAGTTTATGTGCTACTGGCAAACTAATGCCAGCCCCGACTTCTTTGACAAGAACTGGACAGGGCAGTGTCTTAACCGCTTTTTCAATTGCTAATAGCACGCCTCGCCAATCACGGTCTCCTTCTGGTTGAATGATTTCTTGTAAAGGGTTTAAATGAATCGCAATAGCATTTGCTTCAAGGTCATCTATTGCTGCCTTGGCAAGGTCTAAACCATTTTCTTGTGCTAATTGTACACCGCCAATATTTCCAATAATAGGTATGCTTGGAGCTAACCTGCGAAGCTGCTTCTGGCTTCTGCCATGTGCCAAGCTACTCCGTTGAGAACCTATACCCAAGGCAACCCTGCACTGATTTGCTATTTCTGCAAATGCTAGATTAAGTTTGTCTCCTCGCTCAGTGCCACCTGTCATCCCAGTTATCATAAAAGGAAAGGATAATGTATGGTCAAAAAAACGACAGCTTGTATCAACCTCATCTAGGTTTATTTCTGGAAGGGAATTATAAGGCAGCGTAACGCTGTCTAGTGGATGAGACAAGGACGAACGTGATATATCAGATTTTGCTAAATCAATATGAACGTCTTTACGATTAGCTGAATTTAAATCTTTTTTGCTTGGCTTATCCATTTAATATATGTCGATTCTTAATTAGTTTTTTTTGAATGTGGTCTGAATATAAAATCAATTAATATCATATGAGGGACAGTCAATGCTGCTAGCCCAATAAAAATAGTCTGCAGGGCTGCTTCATTTGCAGCCATTTGTTGGTATAAATACCAAAATAGGCCAGCGCCCATAACCCAGCTTGCCAGGGAAAGAAGTGTCGCACTTATAATTAACATATAGGCTGTGGTTACAGACTGCAATTCCTGCCAGATAAATACAAAATGACGTCTTGAGTGGATAAAACAAAAATACAGTGCAAATGTTGCCAATGGCGGGATAAACCAGGCAATGATGATTAATCCAACTAATTCAAGGGCAATAGGTTGTTGGTGTTTTATGCGCCATATTTGGCTCATATGAATAACACATACTACTAGCCATAGCAGTGTTAAGACAGATAAAGCATTCCACAAAAATGGAGTAGCATTGCTGGTTAATATCAAAAAAATTTCTGCAACAGATTCTTTATGAATAACAGGTAGCCATAATGTCACAATGCCGCCATGAGCAATTATATGCACCCATTTAAATCTTGTCGGATTGGCAGAATAATCAGCCATACCGAAGTGAACCAGGCTTATAATCAAAAATAGGGTAAGAGAAAATGACGGAAATTTATGCCAGATAAAAACAACACCAATAGCAATTAAAAGATAGGCTATTAATACCATAATATATCGAAGGATTTTTTTAGAAGAAGGTAATAAAGATAGCGATATTGCCGCATCAAATGCACCATGTGGTAAGCCAATAAAAACAACAAATGCTAAAGCCCACCAATCTATAATAGATAAACTCATCTTTGTTCCTTTTTATCAATGCCAGTCAAAACCTTAAATGCATGATAAATAAACAGCCATTTAGGCATTGCGCCGATAACCCGAATATAATCTCCAATTTTTGCACTTCCACTTAAAAACCGGGCAAAAGCATCTCCATTAAGCGCCTGTGCTAGATTTATAAATAAGCCAGGGGCTTTTTCAGGGTTTGATTGCAACACAGCTAAAAACACACGATCCATCCACAGATCATATATTTTATGGGGAGTTTTTGGTGTAGATTTTCGATTCACAAAACTGCTTATTTGTTTTTGGATAAAACTAAAGGCATATCCAGATGAAGGACGGATAGCATTGCCATTGCTACCGATTGCTAATAAATGCGGATTAAGATCTTGTTTTAGAGTATCTCCCATTGGAATAATACCAGACTCGCTATGTAGTATCTCAAAATTATCAATATCGTAAAATCGTTTTAGATATATTTTGATAGCAGTCTCATAGGTCTCGTCTGTATGAGGTTTGCTGCTAAAAAATGTGGATTCAACCAAGGCTGTGTAGGCATCATAGGCAAGTACATAGATAAAATGAATTCCGTTTTTCTGAGACACTCTAAAATCCATTAAAATAGCGGTATTTGGATTAAATACGGGCTTTGGTACGCGAATCTCTAGCCCTTTAAAATGTTGCAGAAGAATATCTTTTTTAGCAATCGGCGGGCGTGAATCATAAATGGCATCAAAATGCCTCTTACCTGCATTGGTAATTATGCTGTTATCTTGCGTTTTGTGGACAGGGGTTAACATTAATTCTGTCTTAGCTTTTGCAGAATGAAATTTTTGTTTACACCAATTTATCCACTCATCGCTTTTAAGGCTGCAATATGGGTGATTTTCACTTTGATGAATAACGTAATCTGTTTCCGTAATTATCTCCCAACTATGCCATTTTTTTCGGCTATGTGAAGCGGCATTATCAAGCCACGGCATCTGCCAGAATCCCCAGCTATGGGACGCGCGAGTTTCATCTTTGATAAAAAAACTAATAGTTTTAGCAGATAATTTATTAGCCTGCGCTGCAAGCGACCATCCAGCACATCCACCACCAATAATAGCAATGTGTTTTGTAAATTTATCTTTTGCTTTTTGGCTCATAAATAATCAATTTTTTCTGCTAAGTAATAATGTAATTTTTTATCATGGCAGGGAAGGCGCTTAAGCCTTGATAATAATAAGGGTATTGCAGCCCAGCTTGATTGGAACTTTGCAAAACCGGAAGTAACAGTGCGGCCATTTTGCCAATTTACGTTATTTTTACGTAGCTCTATACCTATCCTTCGATAAATAAAAGCAGCCACACCAATTGCCAGATGTGCCTTCCATGGAAGCGCTCTAAGCCCTTTTCTGCCGCTATTATAATATGTTTCTGCAAGGTCCAATAGTCTTGTGATTGCAGATTTAATAGCATCTGCATTCTGTGATTCTATTTCATTTGCCGCATCTATAATTTCGGACGGTGAGATATCATTTACCCAATCAGCTGGCAGATATCGTCTTCCCATACAAGCATCTTCATATACATCACGAGCGATGTTGGTAAGTTGCATAGCAATCCCAAGGTCAAGTGCGAACGCAAAGGCATTATTGTCACGGCATTTAAGAACTGGGCACATCATCCAACCAACTGTTCCAGCCACGTGATAGCTATATTGGATAAGCTCAGCCTCAGATTGAATTAGAACGTCTGTTTGATCCTGCAATAGCCCGTCAATCAAGTCTTTTATCGCTTGTTTTGGAAGCTGCGTTTCTGTTAAAAAAGGCTGTATTTCTTCTAAAACTGGGTCAGAGTCTCCTGATTGATGAACAAGCCATTGGTGCATTTTTAAAAGCCTATGAGGACCCTCTGCAATATCACCATCAGCCATATCGTCAAGTACCCGGCAAAACGCATATAACCTAGCTGCATTTTCTGCCATTTCTTTGCCAAGAAACCTCGAAGCCCAATAAAAGCTTTTTCCATTTTTTTGCAGACTAATAGTTGCTTCAACTGTTTCATTGTTAGGTGTTGGATTATTAAGAAGCACGTTAGCAATTACCCTATTAGGATGGTTCTTATAAATAAATAACTCTAATTTGCCTTTTTAAAGGATGTTTGTGCAATCAAATTTTCAACTACCTTTGCCGAACTTAACACCCCTGGCATACCAGCCCCCGGGTGGGTGCCGGCTCCTGTAAGAAACAGATTATTAATATGCGGGTCTTGGTTATGATATCTAAACCATGCAGATTGCGCAAAAATCGGTGCAATAGAAAACCCAGCCCCATGTTTGGCGCGATAATTTGATTTAAAGTCACGAGGGCTCATCCAAAAAGGGTCTGTGATTGTCTCCCGCAATCCTGGCATAATAGTGCGGTTTAATGCAGTAATGATTCTTTCTTGTAGTGCAGGACCCTGTACGTCCCAATTCACATTACCTTGTAGATTGGGAACTGGACATAACACATAAAAACTATCACACCCATCTGGTGCAAAACTTGGGTCTGTTGCTGTTGGTCTATGAAGATAAAGGGAAAAATCATCTGCTAATATTTTAGAATTAAAAATATCGGCTAATAATGCACGATAACGCTTGCCCATCCATATCGTATGATGTGCAACAGAGTCATATTTTTTTTGAGTCCCAAAAAACAGCACATATAACCCCATGGAATAGCGGGTTAATTTATCAGGGATAGCTTTTTTAAGGCGTTTTGGCTGGTCAGATAATAGCTCATCATAAACAGCAGGCGAATCAGCATTACATACAACCCTGTTGGCAGATATAACATCTCCGTTTGTTGTCCGCACACCAGTTGCCTGTTTATTTTTGACTAATATTTGTTCTATATCTGTATTGTAGCGAATAGTAATACCTTGGCGTATCATCAAGGCTTCAAGTTCTGATATCAGCTTGCCAGTGCCCCCCATACAGAAATGAACACCCCATTCTCGTTCCAGATAATGGATAAGAGCGTAGATGGATGTAGTATCAAATGGATTGCCTCCTACCAATAATGGATGGATTGAGAATGCCTGACGAATTTGGGGATGTTTTATGTGCTGATTTACAAGTTGGGCAACAGATAAATAGCTTTTAAGTGTTAAAAGGGACGGTATTTGTGCCAGCATCGCACTGAATTTGGTAAAAGGTTTATCTGCTAATTTAGTGAAGCCAACATCAAAAATTGCCTTGGATGTTTTAAGAAGCCTGTCATAGCCATCTGCGTCTTTTGGGTTGAAACGGGATATTTCTTGTTTTGTTTTTTCAATGCTGGCAGCGTAATCAAATGTATCGCCTGTTGCATCAAAGTAAAAACGATACCATAAATCTAAAGGCTTAAAATCAAGATAATCTTGTCTTTTTTCGCCAAACAGCGTGAATAATTCATCAAACAAAAACGGCGCTGTTATCACGGTTGGACCAGCGTCATGTTTGAACCCATTTTTTTCGAAAACCTGAGCTCTTCCGCCAGGGGAAGCTAGTCTTTCTATTACTTCAACCTCATCACCCATCGCACGTAGACGAAGCGCGGTTGCTATTCCGCCTAATCCAGCACCAATTACCAAAGATCGTGTCATATTATTGTTGTACCGTCATTAAATTTATTTAACCCCTATTTGTTCATATAACTCATTATAGCCCTAATAGAATGATAGATGCCACGGTGGATATAGGTAATTGCTTATAAATAACGAAAAAAATGCACTGCTTATGATTGTGCAGGGCAAGAAGCCCCAATTTGTTTGCAAACAGCAGTAAGTTGTATTTGAATTGGAGCAATTACAGAACTACATTCCTTTGGCAACAAACAGGCAAACTTTTCAGCTTCCTTTAAAAGACTTCTCATCTCTTCAGCTGCGGTAATTATGGCGCCAGCTTCTGTCATTTTTTTCTGCCATTGTGCGGCATTATTTTGCGATTTGCCGGCAAGCCATGTATCAAATGCCTTACGCTCATCAGGTGCAAGTGAACTTCTGAAATAAACAATTACAGCATTAGGTGCACGTCTTTTTAGGTCTGAAGATGGGCTTGCTGCTCCGTCAGTGCCAATAATATTTTGAATATCATTGGCGAATTGATAACACACACCCATCGCTGCAAAATAATGTGTAATAGGTTCTATTAAATCTGCTCTTCCTGCAATCTCTGCGATGCCGTCAATAGCAGCCACAAATAATGGGGCTGTCTTGCCTGCGCTTATGTTGAGATATTTTTCAATATCAGGATAACGCGTATTATCAAATTCAAGTGATTGGCCGGTGATGGTAGATTTTACATGCATTGCTAATTTGGATACAAGACTAAATGACCCAGAAGCCTGAGCTGCCATTGCTGCTTGTTCAAATGCCTCAGCAATCATCCAGTCTCCAAGAGCAAGTGCTATGTCACGTCCATATTTTGACCAGACAGAGGCTTTGTTTCTTCGAATTTGGTCTCCATCACAGATATCATCATGAATCAACGAAGCATTGTGAAGTAATTCAACTGCAGTCGCCCAATATAGGCTTGCAGAGCTATCTGCGCCAAACGCATCTGCTGCACCAAGAGCTATCTTTGCCCGTAACTGTTTGCCTTTATTTGAAAAGTGGTGATGTGCAGGCTCAGATAACGGGTGACCCTTTGCGGGTAGAATAGATAAAAGAAAATTATTAAAAATATGGGTTGGAGTTTCACCAACAGGGTGCTTGCTAGTTGCTAGGTATTGTTTACCTGTTATGAAATAGCTATCTGGCATCATCAGCTCCCTTTAAAAAAAAAGACAGGTTCAGTAGGTGAACCTGTCTTTTAATTAATCAGTTTACGCTTTTGCTTCTGTTTCAGTAACAGCCACATTCCAGATGATAACACCGAATGCGATTTTGTTAAGAACGTCAGCTAGATTGTAGATGATGTTTAATGATGCCATATCCGCACCACCAGTCATATATCCGAAGAAATATCCTAAAGGATAAATTGCCCATCCGATAGTTACAATCCAACGCATAGTTGAAAATGCAGATTTCACTGACTCAGGTGCTTCATCTGCTGCAACCCGACCAGCTTCACCAGCAAAGATTTCATATAAGATATATGCCCAACCAGCCATACCAATGATGAATGCAACAGTTACATTCATGTAACCTGCTTCACCAAGATAACCACCGATTAACATAATCAAAGTACCAATTGTCAAACGCCAGAAAACGCCGCCTGATACATTTGTTATCGCGCGAAGGATCAAGTAGAACTCAATCATTAGCAACGGAACTGTTATCAACCAGTCAATATAACGATAAACAGTTGGCGTATCGCCAGTTGCTACCCATACGTCACGCATGTAAAAATAGTGTACAGCCGCAACCAATGTCACAAGACCAGATACTACAAGAGATGTCTTCCACTTTCCTGAAACACGCTGTGTTTCCAAAAAGAAGAAAGCAGTTGCAGCAACTAGAGCCATTGAAATCAGCCAGAAGCTGATGCCAACGAAATCATCTTGCTTTAGATTTTCTGCAGCCATTGCAGCCACAGGTAATAAAGACAGAAAACCTGTCGTAAGTGCAAATTTAATTGCTTTTAGCATTGTCATTAGGACACTCCCAAAAAACTTTGTTCCAGAACGCCCTACCTTTTTGATACCAAACTCTAAATTATCGAATTTGATTTCCCCCTATGGAACAACATGAATAAAAATTGATGTGTAGGCAAGATAGAAAATTTATTTTCTGTAAATAAATCCTAAAAAAATGTTAACTAACTGTTTTTGTGTAATAATATAATCATAAAAATTATATAATATTGCACAATATAACATCTAATAAATGTAAAATATTTTATAAAAACA
>ERZ887849.2959-NODE-2959-length-13348-cov-6.832092_pt1 | contig 13348 bp, 25 predicted proteins | sample MGYA00521267_ERZ887849 | MGnify/ENA primary metagenome ERZ887849 (study PRJEB32303, sample SAMEA104408601) | aquatic metagenome | biome: Brackish water; feature: Pelagic; material: water | place: Baltic Sea | collected 2014-06-06T16:11:00 | depth 2,863 m ... | reverse complement strand
ATGCCGACCACCAAGGTAGCACCCAAGTTATTATATATTAGTATGCTGATAAAATTGTATACAGCTGCAGGCTGTTTAACCTGCCACAAAAATCCGGCTTAGCTGTGTGCCATCTCTTGCCATGCAAATCAATTGCATGTTGTTTAACATTAACCTTCTGCTGAACAGATAGGTTTGACCATTCAAAGTTACTCATCATCTCTATTGGTTTTGAATTATTAATTTCTCTATAGCAACACCTTCTTTTAAAAGCTTGTGCTGTGAATCATACACACCCACCACCTCAAGCTTGCCATCTTTTTGTGCTTCACCTTTATTATATAATATGTAGCTTTCATCCTCAAACAATACCCGGATACATTCCATATCTGTTCTACCCCAAAAGCTGTAATAGTTATGGGTTAAGTTTCTCCTGTAGCAATTTGCCAACGATACTTTTTCATTTGGAAACCTTGCACCTAGCACATCCATCTGTGTATCAAGATTGCTTTGCCATGATGCATCACGTTTTTGTTTAAATATATTTTCTTTTGTTTTTTCTCTGATGTACACCATAAACATATTAAGGCTTACCTTCCTTGATGAATCCTGTAGCCTATAGCTATTGAAGGTAAGCTGTGTATTGTCTTTCCATGATGCCTCTATTAAATCTATCTCAGCATCTCTTAGTTTACCTTCCCAATTAAAATACTCTTTGTACTTTGCCTTTACCTCAACATCCGGCAGGTAAAACTCTTGATTGTTTCCATGGTTTATATGGTTGATACAAAAATTAATAGTTATGTCACAGCACTCCTTGGTAACACTATCGTGTGCCCATGTTTTCCTATATATATATCTATCTTCCTTCTTGGAATACCTACCTGTGGTATCTGAATTATAATCATATAAACAATCAAATCGATTATCAGAAAATTGAACAGAGTTTAAGCTCTCTACTCGGTTAACTATTTTTATTTCCTTATCATCTACCTTACCATCTAACACGTGCTCTGAGTAGTGGTCTTTGCGTTTATCTTTTACATCAAGCTCTGCTAACTCATTGTATATATCTACTCCTCGAACACGATTAAAAAGATGCTTATCTACCTTAACCTGTACCTGCCTTTGTATACCTGCTCTAATGGTTTTCTTGGTGTAATCTGATGCTATTATAATCTCATCCTTAACCAAGGAATCATACAGCTCCATGTTGCCCTCAACCTTATGCTTTATTATAATCTCCTGCCCCTTGCGTTTACCGGTTTTTAAAGTAAACTTTATCTTGGCTAGTTGGATGTGCTCAGACCAATTTATATTATAAAGGTTAAAGTACTTGTCTGTGTTAAAATCTATTTTTTTCATGTGTAGTGTTTTATATATTAATATTATATTCTCCGTAGTAATCGTTAAACTCACAGCCATAGCTCCATGCCTTACACCTTGATGCTATAGCTTTCTTGGATGCACCCTTGATGCCTAGCCATTCTGCCATCTGTTGCTGTGTATCAAACCACTTGCTTGTGCTGATTGAAATTTTTATAATATGCATAGGCTTTATTTATATATTATATTATTATCTGTGTAGTATGAAATATTTTCTGCTAGATATTTTCTTAACAGCTTAACTATATTTGTATCAGACATGTACACATGTTCGTACTCATCCGGATTCCATACCATGCAGCATTGTCTCATAAATTCCTGCACATCAGATGCAGCATCTTGTTTAGACATGCCAAAGGCTTTAACTTTATGGTCTCTTATTTTATCAAATAAATAACTTACTCTCTCTGATTGTGTCATAATTAATTACGTATTGCGTAGGCAGCTCCTGCTGCTAACTCCATTAATAATTCCTTTAATTTTTTCATGCTATATATATTAAAATAATACTCCTTGTTCTGTAAACTCATAATCCATACCCCTGCACAGCTCCTCCAATCCTTCATCAGAATAAACATCCTCACTTGCTTGGTGTAGTTGGTTTAGTATTTCTCTTGGATTGTTTTCCTGCATACATTTTATTATAGTATAATCATAGGCTGAACCTGTTAAGCATTCATAAGTTTCGGGATTTACTTGTGCCAATGCATATTTGTCATAGCCTGTGATGGATATAAATTCTCCTCGCATAGGCACCTGCCCAATCGAGTAGTCATTTTCTCCTCCAAACATTTCGGTAAAGGATTTGATGCACGTTATAACTTCATCAACATCACAGCTATTCAAGTCATGCATGTTGTCTCTCATCCAATCAAAACACTTAGCTTTGTCCGGATGCTCATCGATGGTGTACAATTTTGTCTCAATAATTCTCATAAGATTTTGGTGTTAATTAATATTTTTTTGTACTGAATTTGTGCAAACATACGACATTTATTCGACACGAACAAACATCTGCTGCAATTTATAATCATTCTAAATAAGGGATTCACGATTTCTCCTGTCTTTCCTGTGTTGATGCATAAGCTGTTGCTCTTTGCGATGTACACCGGTGTGCTTAGGTGTGATACCTATTATCTTGTGCCCCTGCTTTACCATTAGCCTATACCAATTGGATTGGTGCCTGTCATCGGTAAAGTCTTTCTCGAATACAGAATAATTTCCGTATGCTGATTTTATATTTATTATATATATCATGTTATTTTATTTAGGTTAATTACCTGCGTGTATCCTTCTTTTCTTAATTGAATAACTATTTCGCCAACACAATTAAAAGTGTTTTCATCTTCCTTTTCTTGCTCAAATATTACAATTTCGTTTGTTAATATATTGTATGTATAATTTCTCATAGTTTTTTTTATTAAATTAAATGGCACATTATCTAAACCCCATTCAAAGGTGTAGCCAACAGCCTCAACCTCATCTTGGTATTGTTTTGTATCATGATAATCCATGTCGCCCATGGCATACCTGCTATCATATTTTTCTACTATTATAGCCAACTCTTTTGGCTGCTGTTCGGGGTACTCAAATAAACATTTCATACATCAAAAATTATAGAGATTAATACTCTGATTAAAAAATAACTTGGGCACAGGTACAAAAATATTACCTGCATTTTCTTGGCTAACTTGCCTAACTTTTTTGGATTCATAGTTAATTGTTTTTGTTTAATTGATTAATAAATTCTACTATTGCTTGGTATGTTTCCTTAAGAGAAACAACTTGCAACGCTTGTGCTATTGAGGAATATGACGTATCTATTACATCCCTCCCATCAATGAGGTTGTTGTGCATCTCTAAGCATTTCTCAACCACAGGCATAAGCCAATCCCAAGATGTGTGGTATTGTAATTCATCAAATTCAAATGTACCTTGCTCAACCTTGTATAAAGTTGCATCGTGTATTTCATTGAATGGATTTGTGCAACCCATAAATTCTGCTATTAGTTTATTGTTTTTCATAGTTAATTGTGTTGGTTAGAATCCGGGGGATGAATCGAACATCCCTGCAACCATTCCGGATTGTATTATATATTATACCAATGGCATCCATGCGATGTCATACCCACCACCTGTAATCCATTCTGTAGCCCTTTTTGTGGTCCAATAGTCATCTTTTTCTACCAAGTCTTTAATCAGCTCTGCTTGGTATCCCTTCAGCATCAATTTAGCTGCCTTTACACATGCCTCATTCCTTCCATCGGTATACTTGTGCTGTGTTACCTTCTCTAGGGTTTTAAACAGCATCCCTACAGCCTTCTGCTCTAGTGTATTGTGCATCCTTGTGAATTCACAAGCGAAGTCTTCAATTTCTACACTATTTGCACCATTGATAAAATTTTCCATAGCCCTCGCTAACTCTTTGCCTTTACTCATAATTAAAAGTATTGTGGGGAGCAGGTGCTCCCCTGATTAAATTTATTTCATTCTTGTTGTTCTCCATTCAGGATAATAAAATCCATCTACTTTGTTGTCTCTGTTTAATTCTGCCGTCAATTGGTTAGCTGTTCCATCAGCTACAAAGAATGCAACTCCATACATATCTTCGAAGTTTGACGTTACTTTGAATACGTCTAGCCAATATGTTGCAAGTACGTCATTCATTTCCTCTTGGCATGATATGTTTTCTAGCACTTTGGATTCTGTTTTGTTTAACTTTCTGTAAGCCATAGTTATATATATTTAATTAATTTATTTGTTTTGTTCAATTGCTTTTGAAATTATTTTTTGCCATAATGGTCTTAACTCTGCAAGGCATACAATTTCTTGCCCTTTTAATATATTTATACCACCGGTGTTAATCAGTTCAACTATTGTTGTGTAATGGTATATTGTGTCATAATCTTCCGCAGGTTTATTGTTGATGGTATCCCATATAATAAAATCCTGTCTGCTAATGTTTGGTTCTAATTTCCTCATAGTTATATATATATTTAATTAATAATAGTTCCCGGAAGATGAATCGAACATCTTTGCAACCATTCCGGGAAGTAATCCTAGGCTATTTACCTAGGATGTAATCTGTAGCCTTTTGGCTTTGCGTTAGGGCTGATATCACAGCCTTCTCATCTGCCTGTTTTACAGCCTTTACCCAACCATTAACATATGCTTGAGATTGCTTTTCATCTAACTCGGTATCGGTACAAATCCCTGCGTATCCGGATAGCATCATAGCACCTGATTCAGCAATTAATTCCTCAAAAGCATAGTCATGCTTAGTCTTTCGCAGCACCTGTGTTTGTGCTACTCCTTTGCGATTTAATCTAGACTCATGCCCTGTGCTGTGCACCATCTCATGGAATAGTGTGTGATAAAATCTATCTACTTTGTCAAATTGCTTTTTTAACGGCATAGTGATGCTATCTGTACTTGGTCTATAAAAAGCTTGGTCTTGGTCAATTTCGCTGATATCTAGCTTAGGATTTGCTGCCCTGTAATCTGATACAATTGCCTCACAACTTTCGATTGGCTTTATATCTATTTCGTTACCTGCAGGTAATCTCCTTGGCTTTAATCCTTCACATTGTCCAATGTTCCAAACCTTGTAGAAACGTAGGTTAAAATTGGGTATCACATCCTGCTCTGATACTCCTTCTTTTCGCATACATTCTGCTTTAGTTTTGTACCACGTATTACTACCACCTTTGGCAATATATGATACTAACCACAGGTACACATCTGTGCCCTTTTGCCCTTTAATCACTTTGCCTTCTCTAGATGAAATTCCTTTGAAGGTATCCCATTCATTGTGCTCGTATCCCTTACGCATTTCAGCATTAAGGATAAATGTATTAAAGCCCCTGTATACCCTACCGCTGTTATTATTGATTGGGTAGTTATCTCCTGCCTTCCATGGTTTAAACCACTTTAGACCATCCTGCTTTAATCCTTCTAGTAAGGTTTCTTTTACTTTTTGTGCGATTGAATTTTTGTTCATTTTAATAAGATTTAATTGTTACCGGTTTCATGCTTATGCAATCATCAGAGGTAGATTATACACTACCTTACCGAGGGAGCATCGCTCCCTGTGGTCTATATATCATAGATAGTAACTATCTTATTGAATATCCTTTGTAATCTTGTTTGGTATTCATCATCACAGATGAAACCTGCTCTGTACTCTGCCTCTAGGCTATTTTCTAATAAAAATTGTTGTTGTGCTGCTTGTATTGTTTGTGTATTTGACATAATTGTAAGATTTGTGGGGAGCATCGCTCCCCGATTAGATTTGATTTATTTATTATTTTCTGTTTGTTACTCTTAAGTTAACTATTATCCACCAATACATCGCTTGGATGCCTTCTTCGGTTAGATAGGTAGTAAATTTGTGCTCTGTAGCATCATTTCTTTTGTTCCATCCTAAAGGATAGTATGCTACATCCATTTGGTTAACGTGACCGGAATAAGAAAAGAATACCTGCCCATTTCCAAAGGCTTCATGCCCGTTATACTTATCTATTGCAATAGCTTGTAATTCAAATAAGTCTTGTAGTGTCTTCATCGTAATAATGCCTGTGTTAGTCGCAAAGGGCTTTATGCTGTTAGCTACTAACATGAGTTTTGCTCTCAATTGTGCAATCGCTTACACTACCCTGCATCTAGCAGGTGTTAGTTAGTTTTGTTGTTACACCAATAGCCCTTAGATTTTCGCTCCGCCTAGCGGTTAAAATTTGGTTATCATCATAGCACCCATAATGGTATCTAGTACTACTATTGTTCACACAACGTACGCTATAACTAGCTGATTATCAGCGAGATAGAAAGCTATAAATAGCTAACTGCCTGATTCTCAGTGCGTTATATCTCAAAATGTCAAGGAACGTTTATCTCCGGTGCAAATCTCGTTTAAATAAATGTATCTACCAAACTTTTTTTTAATTATTTTTAATATTTGTTATAAGTCGTTGACTATCAGTAAGTTGCAACAGGTGTTTTTGGGTATGTTTGTTTACATATATAATGTATCGTGCAGGGGCTAACTAGACAAAGAGATTGTCTATATACTTTGTTTAGTATACGCACAGCCTTGGGATGCTACGCAGCAGGGCTCACAGCTGCGGCAAATGGGACAGGATTAATACACAGCCACAGGATACAGGGAGCAGCACATGTAGGTAGCACATTGCTCCCGGTAGCACAAAAGAAAAACGCCAAAAAATCCGGAAAAAAAATTTGGAAATCAAAAAATCAAATCAAAAAAAAATCGTTTTCGGGATGGGGGTCACTTGCGTGTCATGCTATATAACCCAAATGCTATAAGCGTCTAATAATTTTTCTTATCTTTGTTGCTTAACCAATAATAATAGTTATGAGAAAGTTTAATATACCACCATCAATGCAAGGATATAAAGTAGAAGATGGAAGACTTGTTAATATGGCACCATCTCCTGAGATGGGTATTACTAAGTTAGCTCAAATGAGAGCACAGGCAAAGAGGTACGACAAGGTACAGATGATAGCGGAGGGTAGTGAGTTAGCCAATGCTAATATTAATTTGTTTAAACGATAACTATATCGAGATAGTTATTTGATTGATTAGTTTTTAGTAGTGTTTTGACTAATCAGAAATAAGGGGAGGCTAACGCTTCCTCTTTTTTGTTTATATATGTTAAGTTGATGTAGACTTTATGTAGACTTTATGTAGACTTTAGTTTTATAACTAATTGATTATTAGTATATTAGTTTACTAATGTTAAGTATGTTAAGTTTAAAGCCTCGTATATGGAAATAAAAATCTTATGTGTATAATAAGAGAGAGAGAGTAGGGAGGCAAAAACTTAACATTATCGACATGGGTACATATCTAGCGTTAGTGTTGCTACAAACAAGAATATATTTATTGTGTAATAGTTTTCTTTATCGTCTGCGTTTATAAACTCCCAACCAACTGCTAGTCTATTGTGAGGAAAGTGAAACGCAATGCTTAATACCCATTCTTCCATGTTGCAAATATTTTGTTTATCTTTGCTAAAAATAATCAAATTTAATTTAAGATGAATCCAAAACAACTACACTTCGATTCTGATGGTAGGGAAAAATTACTATCAGGTATTACACAGATTGCTAAGGCGGTCAAGTCTACACTAGGTCCACGAGGGAACACAGTCCTCATAGAGTCACAAGAACATACACATGGAATTACGGTTACCAAGGATGGGGTTACTGTAGCTAAGTCTATTTTTTTAATAGATGCGGTAGAGAATTTGGCGGTACGCATCATGAAGGAGGCAGCCGACAGGACAGCTTCATCAGCAGGTGATGGAACTACAACGGCTATTGTATTGACAGAGGCTTTAGTAAAGGAGGGTATGATTCGAATAGATGATGATGTGAATCGAATTGAGGTTTTAAAAGTATTGCAGCAAGAGTGCGAGAAGATTGTAAAGGGTCTTCACAAGCAGGGGAAGAAGGTAGCAGGTACTAAGTTGAAAGACGTTGCTGTTATCTCTGCGAACAATGATGACAAGATAGGAAAGCAGATTGCGGATGTGTATAAAGAAGTTGGTAAAGATGGAATCGTTACGGTAGAGAAATCTAAAAGTAATGAAACGTATTTCGAAAGCACTAAAGGGATTAAGATAGATAGGGGTTGGACTTCACATTTGTTTATCAACAACCATAAGCATGACGAATGTATAATGGAGGATGTGCTTGTGTTGGTATGTGATACCGAAATAAACAGCATCTTACAGATAGAGAAAGTATTAAAGCCAATCATTAGCGAGCAAAAGAAGTTAATGATTATTGCACCATGCTCTCAAGGGTTTATAAATACAATGGCAGCGAATGTGGTAAAAAACAATTTAAAGATTGTAAACATTACAGCTCCCGACTTTGGTTATAGACAGCATGAGCTTATGAATGATATTGCCCTAGCAGTAGGTGCGACATACTTTAGTTCAGAGACCGGTGATGATTTAAGTTTAATAAACATTGATGACTTGGGTCATGCTGCCAAGGTGATAGTTGGTCGTGATTCGAGTATCATCATTAAAGATGAGGCATCAGATAATCAAGATGCGGTAAACAAAAGAGTAGAGGAACTATGGGTTCAGCATGGAGTAGCTAACGTAGACAAAGCATTAAGAAGTTTTATTGAAAAGAGAATTGCTTCATTGACAGGGGGTATAGGTGTTATATATGTTGGAGGTAATACAGACCTAGAACAGAAGGAGCTATACGACAGGGTGGACGATGCGGTATGTGCAGTTAAGTCAGCACTAGAGGAAGGGATACTACCCGGTGGTGGATTATCTTTATTCTCAATTGGTAAAGACTATGAGCACCATAGCGAAAGAGAAGATGTCGCTGCAAAAAAAATTGCTTACGCAATTTTAGGACATGCATTGAAAGCACCACTCACTCAGATACTTGCTAATGCAGGCATGGATGTTTCTATGTATGAAGAGGGGAAAGAATGCAAGAGTAGAAAATGGGGTGAAGGCTTTGATGTAAAGAACGAGAAGTGGGGTGATATGATTAGCATGGGAGTAATAGACCCTGTAAAAGTAACAAGGTCTGCATTAGAGAACGCAGTAAGTGTTGCTGTTACTTTGTTATCTACCAACGCAATAATAACAATGCATAGGAAAAATAGTTAAGTGAAAACAATAATCCACGTTAATCAACGAATTAGAAAAGACAGAAGTAAGTAATAATAATTAAATAAGACACATGATAGTTATAAGCAAATATATTTTAATCGAACCAATAGAAGAAGAGATAAAAACAGAATCAGGAATTCTATTAACTAATGACGAGGCTCATCAAAGAAGATACCATAAGGGTAAGGTTTATGAAGTGGGCAATGAAGTTGTCTTAATAAATCCTGATGATGAAATATACTATGACTTCAGGGGTGCACATACTCTTTTGATAGAAGGAAAAAAGATTACGGTTATTCAGGAGAGGGATGTCGTAGTTGTTCTATAAAATTTCTATATACTTTATCAGTATAAATTTTATTATTAAATACAGACGTAGGTATAGCTTCTCCATTTAACTTAGTATAAACTGAAGAGATAACTCTTTTTGATTTATAACTAAGCTCATACAATGCTTTATGCTTGCCTACTCTTTTCCTATAGATTATAATCCAACCGTCTTGTCTTAATTTTTCAAAACGTTTCTTATCCCAACTAACAACCTCGTTGAATGTGTCAAAGTCATCACGAGAGAATCTCCCTTCAGTTTTTAAAAACAACAACACCTCTAGTTCTGCTGTGGTAAGGTTGTACTTTCTTTTTATATAATACCGGACTACTCTCCAATACTTCAAGTAGTTTTCTGAATCTACCATTAAATTTAATTTTATTAACTTTGCACCTATGAGCAAAGATACGGAAAAAACAGAGGTAACAAATAATCCGCTAGGTCAGAGTCCATCAAGTATGTTCTTAGATAAAAGCTTAGCATCGTTTAGTCAGGTGCAAGACCTTGCTATTAAAAATTCTCAAGCAGAGAATATAATATCTACAGCAGGAGTAAAGCCTGCAATAACAAAGGCTTCAAGAAACAACAGTAGTAATACTCTTATGGGACTAGCAAAACTACAAGGGTTTAAAGGAAGACCAAAAAAATAAAAAGTTATGAGCAGAAAATGTAAACTAAAAGTAATGGGTGACAATCCTATTTCAGGAGCAACGCCTAAACAATTAAGAGCAATTGAAAAATGTGCTATAAAACAAGCAGGGGGGAAACCTAACCCAAAAGTTTTTGGTAAAGACAGTACGGTTCGTAGCACTACTCAATATAAAAACTTATCTAATAAAATGAAATAAAAGTCATGAGTCAAAGATGTAAGAAAGAAGTAATGGGTGACAATCCTATTTCACAAGCAACCAAGCGAGAGCTAAGGGCAATTAAAGTATGTGCAAAATCTAACATTGCTTTAGATGAGGGAAGGATGGGTAAAGAAAAAAGACTTCTTAAGAAAAGCCAAAGGATTCAAAAGAGAGCAAAGGCACAGAACCAAAGAAGAGATGATAGGGACTTAAGACAAAGAGGATTTAATAACATGTCAAGAGATGGCATATCTTAAAAAAAATAAAAATCATGGCAGTATTAGGAGGAGGTAAAAAGAAAACAAGAAATAAAAATAAAACAGAAACGGTTACTGTAAATGCTGATGGCAGCAAAACGGTTACGGTTACAAAGAACAAGACTACAACAAAAACAAAAGGTCCAAGAAGAACACCACGCCCCAAGGTTACACCTGTTTCTACTTTAAAATCTGACCCTATAAAAAGGGTTCAGCCGAAAAAAGTTACAATAAATGCAAAACCACTAAAAGAACGACCACAGAAAATAAAGACTATTCAAGCGGAAATCAATATGAGAAGCTTATTGGAACGAGCTAATGCAAGAGAATCTCAACCTCTAGCACCTAGTCCACGTATACCAAATAGAAGGTCTTACAGAAGCAGAGGATAAAAGACATACAAAGTAATGGCAGACAAATCTAAAATGCCTTGCAATAAACCAAGACCTTCTGACCGAGCAGGGAAAAAGAAAATGGTTAAAGGGTGTGAGGGTGGTAAAGAAAAACTAATACACTTTGGTGCCAAAGGATATGGACACAACTATAGTGCAGCTGCTAGAAAATCTTTTAAGGCAAGACATAAGTGTGATACTGCAAAGTCAAAACTGACTGCTAGATATTGGGCATGTAAAAATTTATGGGCAGGCTCAGGTGGAAGCACCAAGTCAAGTCCGAAAAATAAGAAAGGAAAATATTAGTATATTTGTAATAAAAATAAAACAATGGCAATAATACCAAGCACACAAAAATTTCATACAGTCGCAGAAGACATACCTACTAAAAACAGGGGTTCAGAGTTAGCAAACTCAGGAAGAGAAGCGGTTACTATGCAGGATATAATTGATTCTATACCTACTTCAACAGGTATTTTTGAAGAAGGACCCGGAGGAGCAGCATCAACTCAAAGAGTTGGGTCTTCTAACGTAGCAGATGGAACATCATCAACAGTAAGTGGTGGTTATAACAACGAAGCAAGAGGAGATAATTCAACTATAAGCGGAGGTATAAACAATGTGTCAGTCGGTAATCGTTCAGTAATAGGTGGTGGAACTAATAATAGAAGTTTCGGGTTCAACTCTAGTGTTGTTGGTGGAGTTAATAACATATCAAATGGAGAAAGTTCATCAGTAGGTGGTGGTAGTACCAACGAAGCAAGTGTCCAATTTGCAACTATTGGTGGTGGGCAAAGCAACACTGCAAGTGGTATTAGTTCTACTATAAGTGGTGGTAACACCAACACTGCAAGTGGACAAGATTCAACAATTGCGGGTGGAAATTCAAACTCGGCAGAAGCAGATAGGTCATTTATAGGTGGGGGGTATCAAAATACCATAAATAATGTTGCGAGTGGCTCTACTATTGGCGGTGGATATAATCATACTATAAGTAGTGGGGGTTTCAACACAATAGGTGGTGGAAATACTAATACCGCAACGGGTTCTTCCGATTCAACAGTTGGTGGCGGTGGTGGTAATGATGCAACGGGTCAAGGTTCTACAGTTGGTGGTGGACAAAATAATTCTGCGAGTAACCTAGATTCAACAGTTGGTGGTGGAGGTTTTAATGTATCAAGTGGAACTCAATCAACAGTAAGTGGTGGTTCGAGAAACACTGCAAGTGGTGTCAAATCAACAGTGGGTGGTGGTGTATATAACACAGCAAGTGGTCAAACTTCAACTATAAGTGGTGGTACATATAACACTGCAAGTGGCGATTACTCAACAGTAAGTGGTGGAGAAAATAACACTGCAAGTGCGGTTACTTTTGGAAAATCAACAATTGGAGGTGGTTCAAATAATACTGCAAATAGCGATTTCTCAACAATAAGTGGTGGTTCTCAAAACACTGCAAGTGCATATTATTCAACAATGGGTGGTGGGCTACAAAATACCGCAAGTGGTAGAGCATCTGTTGTGGTTGGTGGACAACAAAATACCGCAAGTGGATATAGGTCATTTATTGGTGGTGGATATTATAATGTTGCAGATGGTATTTCTTCAAGCATCATCGGTGGCGATTATAATAATACAAATGGATATAATGGTGCTCATATAATTGGTAGTAGTATATATGCAGATAGGTCTGATTGTACTTTTGTAGAAAACCTAACAATAACACAAGTACCAACATCAGCAGTAGGATTGTCTAGTGGTTCTGTATGGAATAACGGAGGAGTGTTAAATATCGTATTATAATAATAAATTAAACAATAAATTAAAATGGAAAGATTCACATTACACATATTTGGGTACGGAGAAACTCAGATTATCAAAAAAGATGTTAACTTTAAAACAAAAACCTCTGACTTAACAAAAGTTCAACCTTTACTAGACGCACTGTGGGCAGAAAAGCCTGAAGATGTTACAGGTGGAGATGACTTTCGCTCAGTAACAATGTTTAACTACAACCGCAAAAAATGGTCAGGAAAAAAAGACCAAGCTTCTTTTAAAATAAAAGGGAAAGAAGACACTTTAGTGGATTTAATTGATGAGTTAGCTGCAGAAATGACAGCCTTAATCCCTCAAGATTAATTTAACCTAGCTTAATATTTTAAAAACGGTAACTCACAAGGTTATCGTTTTTTTATATATTTGCTTTAAATTAAATATAACTCAATGGATAAAAAAATTTATTACAATTCTTCTCTGCCAAGAGCAGGTTCAACTTTAATATCAAATATTATTGCTCAAAACCCAAAATTTTATTGCACACCCACATCCGGGTTGTCAAGTTTAATACTTAATTCTAAGTCTGCATACAATAGTGGTGAGGCTTTTAAAGCACAGGATTCAAAAGAAATGGAGAATGCTTTTTTAAGTTTTGCTAAACATGGTATGCAAGGTTACTTTAAAGGAATTACAGATAAGTCACATATCTTAG
>ERZ887849.2958-NODE-2958-length-13350-cov-9.873035_pt1 | contig 13350 bp, 16 predicted proteins | sample MGYA00521267_ERZ887849 | MGnify/ENA primary metagenome ERZ887849 (study PRJEB32303, sample SAMEA104408601) | aquatic metagenome | biome: Brackish water; feature: Pelagic; material: water | place: Baltic Sea | collected 2014-06-06T16:11:00 | depth 2,863 m ... | reverse complement strand
GTCAAATGGGCAACAGCACGGGCGTTTTGGATCGCTTCTACTCAAAGCTGTCGCCGTTCATGAACCCTGGCCTGCACTCCGGGCGCAGTGATCGGCAGGAAAAGCTGGCTTTGAAAGACGCATCCGCAGACGGTGCGACGCTGAGCACAGAGCAAGACATCACAGAATTGGACGCTGAGGAAACTCCTGCCGCAGGAACACCAGTTGTGCCCCCTGCCCCGGCTTTGTCAGCAGCCCACAAGGCGTTTGATCTGTTCGATGCAGGCAAGCTGGGAGAGGCCGCGTTGCTCGTTGCCTTAGGTGTGTCGCGGGAAGGCTACGCTCTAGATGATGACCTACGAATGCGCGCGCTCACAGCGCTGGAACAAGGACGGATGAGTGAAGACGCGCTGATCAAGGTCTTGGGGTGAATTTGACCCACTCCTGCCGTTTACGGATAAGACGAGATGCTGCGCTGCGCCCCGTCGAACCTGCCGTTGGCTGCAGGCTAAATATCTCAGGGGTAGCGAACCTGTAGTTAGCCGGACATAGTGCATAGCTGCAGCGACGCCATAGCCTTGCGCTACGTAATTTGCGTTCTAGAGCTAGCCGGCGCCTATGGTATCGAGGAAGAGAGAAAAGAGTTCGCCCTGCGAGTTGATCCTCAACTTCGAATAAACATTGCGGCGGTGAATGCGGACAGTTCCAGGCGAAATCGAGAGAAGTCTACCAATCGCCTCCGAAGAATGACCGCGGAGAGTCAGTTCGACGATCTGGCCTTCCCTGTCAGTCAGAGCTCCATCGCCGATCGTGTTGAAGGCGTCGGCGACTTTCCGGTTTAAGATGTCCGAGGTCTTACTGCGCCCCGCTCTGTCCATGCTCGACCAGTTGCGGCGGCACAATGCCTCGACAATTGGTTGGATCTCAGACAGGATACGCATCTCGGTCTTGCTGAATTTTTTCTCTGTTCGCATGAGCGACAGGACGATCTGGAGTTCCGCATCCACGTCGATAAGAAAACCGACCTCTTCCGCCAATCCGGTCTGCGCATAATAGCTTCGATAATATTCGCCCTGATAAAAGCGGTCAGGTGCTATGTCCTTCAATCGCCAGATACCCTGCAGATTGTCGCCGATGCTCGCCAGAAAGAACGGATCAATGAGGTAGGGACCCTCAAGATAGTCGTCGACGTGGAGCTTTCGCCGCGCAGGGGTGAAATCGTCAAACAATGCGAGCGGCCGCTCTTTTCCCATGTATCCGAAGATCACTGTAAATTCGTAGGGCAGCACGCTTCGCAGACCCTCGGCGAGCGTCTCGGCGAAGGATGGAGTCCCGACGGCATCGAGACACAATGCGGCTTGGCCGTTCCAGTCTGTAGGCATTTCGACCCTCAACTATCACAAGAAGCATATAACAAATTGCATATTTACACAATCGCACATTTTGCGGCTAATTGTGGAATACGCGTTATAGGCGCAACCCCTCGTTTTGACTGCTGAGGCAAGCCATTGCTGCATCACGAACAGCCCTATGAAAGGTTCGAGAAGCCCATCGCAGAGTTGCGAGGTGTCACCAAGAGGTTTGGGTCGCTCGTTGCGGTGGACAACATCGACCTCAGCATAGCTTCGGGCGAATTCCTGTCATTCCTTGGTCCTTCAGGCTGTGGCAAGACAACTGCGCTCCGAATGCTCGCGGGCTTTGAAACCCCGAGCGAAGGACAAGTGTTGATTGGAAACGAGGTTGTTTCGGACCTCGAGCCATACCGGCGACCCGTGAATATGGTCTTTCAGAGCTATGCGCTTTTTCCGCATATGACTGTCGCTCAGAATATCGCATATGGCCTCGAGCAGAGGCGGCCAAGATTGCCAAAGTACGAGATCTCCGACCGGGTTCAGCGCGTTCTCGACACCGTCCGTCTGGGCGAGTTTGGCGCGCGGCGCATTTGGGAGATGTCGGGCGGACAACAGCAGCGTGTCGCACTTGCTCGCGCCATCGTAAACGAACCGACGCTTCTCTTGCTGGACGAGCCTCTTGCTGCTCTTGACCGCAAACTGCGCAAGGAAATGCAGATTGAATTACAGGATATCCAGCGTCAACTGGGCATCACCTTCATACTGGTTACACACGACCAGGAAGAGGCGTTGTCGCTGTCTGACCGCATCTGCGTGATGCGCGCAGGCGCAATCGTTCAGGCCGGCAGCCCGCAGGATCTCTACGATCGACCGACCACACGCTATGTCGCCGACTTTGTCGGAACGTCAAATTTCTTCGATGGGCAGGTCCAAACCGACGCCAGCGGCCAAAGTTCAATCACGCTTGGCAATGGGCTGACCTATTCCAGTAGCATTGGCAGCGACATACCCTCAGGCCAGGCCGGATGTCTCAGCGTGCGGCCCGAGCAGATCAGGCTGAGCCGGACCGAAGTACCAGGTGGTCTCTCGGCGACGGTTCTGAACCGCATATTTCTAGGCGAGCACACGGAGTATGTCGTTCGCCATGAACACCTTGGAAGCATTACCGCACTTGCGCCACGTCAGGCGGACGCAGGCTTATCGACACTCGGGAAAGGCGACACCGTTTGGGCCCATTGGACCCCGGATGCCGCCCTAATTTTGAGGCCAGACTGAAGGTCAAAGAGCAGCAAACATCCAACTGGGAGACACGACATGAAAGACAAATCATACATCTCAAAGCGGAAATTCATGGAAGAGTTGCGTCGTTATGAAAAAGGTTCGGTCACGCGGAGGCATTTCCTTGGCGTCACGGGGCTTGGTACCGCGACGGCAATCATGGCTGGCGCACTTCCCGGACTTAGCCCCTCACGCGCGATGGCCGGCAGCCATATCGGCAACCGAGTCGTGCTGGCGACATGGCCGAACTATCACGACCCTGAAAACTTCGAGATTTTTACCGAACAGACGGGGGCTTTTACGCAGGTAAACGTCTTCGGATCAAACGAGGAAATGTTGGCCAAGCTTCAAGCTGGTGGTAGCGGTTGGGACGTTTACGTTCCCACGAACTACACGATCACGACTTATGTCGAAGAAGGGCTTATCGAACCGCTCGATTTGTCGAAACTTCCAAATTACGACCCTAGTGCTTTCGATCCGCGCTTTGCCGACGCCGGGATCGTGGATGGTGTTGTGTACGCAGTGCCAAAGAACTGGGGCACCACAGGTATCGCCAGCAACACCTCACATAACGGCGGGGTGGCCATCGACAGCTGGAAAGATTTCTTTGATCGCACGATGGGGGACTTCTCCGGTCGGACCATGGTGCATGACTACCAGTTGACCACGATCGGGGCCGCGCTGAATTATCATGGATACTCTTTCAACTCGGTCGACGAGGCTGAACTGGCAGATGCCGAAAAACTGCTGATCGACGTCAAACCGCATCTCTTTGCGATCACATCTGATTACCAGCCGGCAATGCGGTCGGGTGATGCCTGGCTTACAATCTGCTGGACGGGCGATGGTAAGCAACTGAACACTGACATCCCCGAGATCGCCTTTGCGCTGGGCAAGGAAGGCGGTGAATTGTGGAGTGACTATTACGCCATCCCTAAAGGTGCCCCGCACATCGACGCTGCCTATGCCCTGATCAACTTCATGCTCGATCCCGAGGTTAACGCACGCGAAGTTTTGGCACACGGCTATCCAGTCGCGGACAGCCGCACCAACGCGTTGTTGCCAGAAGAGATCCTGAACGATCCGATCCTTTACCCGGCTGCCGAGCGCCTCAATGCTCTCGAATTCGGGGCGGCGGCAACCTTGACCGACCCGAATCGTGCAGAGTTGCTCGCTCGCTTCAAGTCGGCCTGATCGGACAACGGGGATGACCGTGCACGAGAGAAACTGGCTACTGGTCGCACCTGCGGGTGCCTGGCTGCTGGTAATGCTCGTGCTGCCACTCTCCGTAGTGGTGATCTTCAGCTTTGGAGAGCGGGCGCCGGCTGGTGGCTGGGTGCCCGCTTTCACATTCGAGCAATATGCGAATCTGCCCGCGCGTCTGACCGCATTCAAGAACACGCTCACACTCGCTCCATTGGGAACTCTCGCCGCGCTGATCATCGCCTATCCACTGGCTTATCAGCTCGCCGTGCGAACAGATCCCAGGTGGAAGACGATGCTGCTCGTTTTGGTGATTGTGCCGTTCTGGACCTCCATTTTGATCCGCAGTTATGCTTGGATTTTCATTTTGGGCGGACAGGGATTGCCCGCGCTCCTGGAGCTCTTCGGCGTCGAAGGGGTGCGGCTGATCTATACGCCCTTCGCGGTCACCGTCGGAATCGTCTATGGCTACTTACCTCTGATGGTCTTCCCTATCTATGTGGCGCTGGACCGTCTCGACAAACGGCTTTTGGAAGCTTCGTCCGATCTCGGGGCTAGGCCACTCACGACCTTTCTCAGGGTAACGCTGCCAATGTCCATTTCAGGCATCGCAACTGGTTGCATGCTGGTTTTCATTCTGCTGATGGGCGAGTTCCTGATCCCCGCGCTCCTTGGCGGCGGCAAGGTCTTCTTCGTCGGTAACGCGCTGGTCGATCTCTTCCTGCAATCCAGGAATTGGGCCTTTGGCTCGGCAGTGGCGGTCATGCTCATTCTCGTCATGCTGGTAACAGTCACGGTCTACATGCGTCTTATCGCCCGCCTGAGCGCCACGCGTGACGACGTGTCGATCATGTGAGGCCCTGAGAGATGCGCATCTATTCACTTTTCGTCTATGTGTTCCTCTACACACCGATCGCCATCATTGCGCTCTTCAGTTTCAGCGCCGGCCGCAGTGCAAGTCAGTTTGAAGGATTTTCCCTTAAGTGGTACGGACGAGCTCTCGACAACCCATTCGTCATGGACGCTCTCGGCAACAGCCTCTTTGTGGCTTTCGTGTCAGCAACACTGGCTAGCATTCTCGGCACGATGGCTGCGGTTGGCCTGCAAGGCATCAAAGGTCCAGCTCGCACATTCTTTGATGCGATCATCTACATCGCAGTGATGATCCCCGGTATCGTGATCGGCATCGCAACTCTCATAGCGTTGGTGACCGTTTTTGATGCGGTCAACCCGTGGCTAGCAAGCATCTGGCCCAAAGGCCGAGAGCCCCTAGCCCTATCCATGGGCATGCCGTCCCTCATTGCCGCCCATACGATGTTCACTCTCGCGCTGGTGGTCCTAATTGTACGGGCTCGGCTACAAGGACTTGAAGGCGCCTTGTCCGAAGCATCTGCTGACCTCTATGCACCGCCCTTGCGGACGTTCCGGCTCATCACACTTCCTCTGATCACACCAGCGATCCTGGCCGGGTTTCTGCTGAGCTTCACATTCAGCTTCGACGACTTCATCATCGCCTTTTTTGTTGCCGGCTCAGAGACGACATTGCCGATCTACATTTTTTCTTCGATCCGGCGGGGAGTAACACCGGAGGTCAACGCCATCGGTACGATAGTGATGCTTGGATCCCTCGTCCTTCTGGTGTTCGCACAACTCATTCTACGGCGCGGCGACAAGCGCTGAGAGCAAAAAACCTTGGAGGTTTCAATGCTTCTGGAAAATCGCGTTGCTTTCGTAACGGCTGCCGGCTCCGGGATTGGCGCTGCCGGTGCAAAGGCCCTTGCACGGGAAGGTGCAATGGTTGTGGTCACGGACAAGGACGCCGCCGCAGCCGAAGCGGTTGCGACACGCATCAGGAACGAGGGGCACAAGGCTAGGGCGTTCAAGGTCGACGTCACCGATGATGCCGAACTGGTCGCGGCGATTGGTGACGTGGTGCGGGACGAGGGGCAACTGGATATTCTTCATTCCCACGCAGGCGTGCAGATCGAAGGCAAACTGGAACAGGTCGCGGTCGCGGACATGGACTTGTCTTGGAGACTTAACGTGCGGTCGCATTTCGTTGCCGCGCAGGCGGCGCTTGCTCCGATGCGTCGTCAGGGAGGGGGAAGCATTATTATCACATCGTCGAACTCGGGCATTCAGTACGACCGCGAGATGATTGCCTATGCCACGACAAAGCATGCGGTCCTCGCGATGACGCGGCAGATGGCCGCAGATTATGCAAAAGAAAACATCCGTTTCAATTCGCTCTGTCCCGGGTTTATCGACACACCCTTCAACAGCGGTTTTGAAGTTCAAATGGGCGGGCGCAACAAGCTTGAGGAATACATCCGCGAAGCTGTACCTATGGGCCGCTTCGGAAACGTCGACGAAATCGCGGATGCCATCGTATTTCTAGCGTCAGACAAATCCTCATTCATGACTGGTCATGCCTTTGTGGTCGATGGTGGCGAATGCATATGAGCGAGCAGCAAGAGGGATGAACATGACCGAAAGACTGGCTTGAAAGACGGCAGTGATCTCGGGCGGAGCAGCAGGCATGGGGCGCGTCACTTCTTTTTTGTTTGCACTAGACCAAAAGGCTCGAATGGGCTCTAAAGTCGTCTTACGTTTGGTCAGAGTTCATCCCAGAATCAGACGAATGTGGATGTAGGCTTTCATTAAACGAGCTTGATCGGTTCACATATGCGGATAAAGTCTGCTTTCCGCCCAAATTGTCTATCAAAGAAGCTCAACCGCTGCAGTCAGCTGTTCAGCATTCACATCAATATAGCGTTGGGTAGTAGAGATGTGGCTATGCCCCGCCAGTTCGGCCAGCAGGCGCACGCCCACGCCCTTGTTCGCCAATCTGGTGATGTAAGTCCTGCGTCCTGAATGGCTTGAGGCGTCCTTGAGGCCGACTGCCTTGTAGATGTCGAGAAACAGTTGGCACATGGTGTTGGCCGAGAAATGCCCGCCCTTTTGGCTCTCAAACAGGGGACGCTGAGGTTTATCGGTACAGATGCCAGCTGCATATTCAGCCAGCGCGCGCCGCAGCCGCTGGTTGAGGTAAACGGTGCGTGTTCTGCCGCCTTTGCTCTGCACAGCTGAGAGGATGAACTGTGTACGCACAGCACCCGCTTCATCGTACACGTCGCCCAAGGTGAGCGCGGCGATTTCCTTGGCCCGTAGCCCGGCATAGAAGCTGAACAGAACGATTGTCTCATCACGCACAGGATGACGGCGACTGCGGCAGTATTGTATAACCCTGCGCAGTTGAGCTTCGTTCAATGTCTGTGCTTGGCGCATAGCGCGATCCCCTCAAAACCTAATGTTATGTTGTGTCTGACTGTAAAGTCTGAGGTTTTGGTTGGTCGACCGAAAATGGTTGGAATTGAAGTTAAAATGATTTCAAAGGCTTAAGCAAAAATCTCATAGAATGCATGTTCTATGAGGTTTTGCGCTGTGTCGCGCTGATGCCAGTGTGCCGTTGCTGTGTGCTCCGCTGTCTGCAACGCGTCCCTCTCAAAACACGGAAACAGCGGAGCACGGCAGTGCAATCTACACTGCAGCAGACGCACACTGCGATACATACCGAACTCTGACAAGTGATGACACATGCAAACGCCTGAGGCGCTTGCGTGATCGCAAATCCTCCCTAAATCAAAACCAGACCAAAGCAGGAGGTTGACGGTGATTGAACAACTCAACTTTCAAGACATCTTGCAACAGCTGCGCAAGACTGCTGATCCTGTGGCGCTGATGCGCAGCTTTATAGTTCGATCTGGCGGACAGTGGTCCGAACACAGCGAGACCGCACTTTTCGAAATCCATTTCCTCGGTGTGGCAGGTGTGGGCGTTGGTGCCGATGCAGCGGTTCAAAATTGGCTTGCGAATGCTGAACATCTGCAATTTGACTTTGAAAACGTGGTATAGCCAGGATACGTCGTTTCGCAGTGGGCCTGTCGCTCAATTGGTTAGAGCAGAGCGATTATAAAGCTTTGGTTGCGGGTTCGAGTCCTGCAGGGCCGACCATTACAAAACCACTGTTTGAGTACTTGGCGCAGAGCTGTTATTGTGAAGAGACTTGACCTTGGGTGATCTTACGCAACGAGTAAACTGACAACCCACGATGCTCCGCACTGTTCTTTACCAAAGCACAGCCAAGACCGACTTGCCCAACACAGCTGATCACAACATTCTGAAAACAGCATGGCGGCACAACTGCGAAATGGGTGTTACTGGGTATTTGCTGCGCACACAGACCCAGTATTTTCAAGTGCTTGAAGCTGGGGATGACGTGCTGGATGATCTTGTTGGCATGATCCGCAAAGACCCGCGCCACGCTGACATGGAAATTCTCTGCGACAATACTATAAACAAACGGCGTTTTGCTAACTGGACAATGGGCTATCATCTTGTCACAGAGTCTGAACGCGATGAGTTTGATGGTTGGCTCAAATATGGCGACGATTTCGCTCACAGCGTGATAAGCTACATGCAGTTGATGGCAAAACGCTCCAAAGTTGCATCCAGCATGGGCTGACGAAGACAGATGTACTTTCGGCCGCTTCTTGCAAAAGTTGCCTTTTACTTTGCAGATTTCAGGGCAGCTGTGATTTGATCGCGCGAGAGACCAAACTGCCGCGATAGCGCTGCAGGTTTCACACCGGCTTTGACTGATGACCGGATCAAATTGACTTGGGACTGCGTCAGCCCTTCCACAGTCGGCGTTATCGGCTTTTGCTGAGATCGTTTTTGTGCGACCGGGATTTTATCTGCAGGTCCAGGGGAGCGTCGCAACTTTTCCTGTTCGACTGCTTTGGCCAAAGCAGCGAGTTCACCGTCTGTCAGATACTTCAGCGCCACATCGAGATCATGCGGCAACAGCCGACGTTGAGGCGCACGGCTCACGTCTTCAGGCTTGTTTGCAGCCGACCATAGATCTGGTTGTTCGTTTTTGTGACACGCCATAGTTCAATTATAGGGCTCACATGGCCAAGCGCATAGTTTCATCTTCAGGATGCGATGTTTTTTGAATGGACGCCTACCGAGGTGGCGCGGCCAAGGTTCAGCGAAAATCCAGTTTCGCGCCGTTTTTTGCTCAAGTTGATAAATAAACGTGTTAGGCAAATTGATGAACAGGCACTTGTATAGGCTACAAACGAGATCAAGGTTGGCACGCCGATGAGAACTGTGCTGTGGCAGCGTACTTTGAAAACGCTGGCATCAATCGAACTGCTCGTTGTTCGTCTTCTTCGCACTACCCTGCTGATGGCAGGATGCCTTAAACGAGCGCCCAATGGTGACTAACGATTTTGCGAAGTCGTAATGGTTGGCCGAGAACGCTCGGCAAAAGTGACACGGATGACAACCTCGCTTGAGTACCGTGATGACATGGGGCAGCCTTGCTGTGTGGGTCCTATGTTTGCGTGGTAGCCAGTAATAGAGATGATCGCAAAACCTGCTCTTCCCATTTTTGGGTTTGGTTACACAGCCTGATGCGCGACTGCAGATTGCAGCGAAGCGCTTTTAGACCGACGCCTCAATAGGCGTTGGTCTGATGGCTCAATGCAGATGCCAAAGAGAATAATTCAAAAAAATCAATCATCTAAATCACATGACGTCTTTGAGCTCCTCGAAGAAGATAACAGCGGCGATTGAGCTGTGAGGCGCCGCGACAGCAAGTGCGAACAGCAAGAGCAGCACATAGATGCGCAGCAGATATGGTGTATCCGCTGAATACATAATCACATTGCCAGCCGAATGACGTGTGGATCAGTATTCGTCTGCCAGCATGATGGTGAGCACTCGGGCTGTGACGGCTTCATCTGCAGGGTCAGGTGACCGCATCGAGAAGTCCAAATCAAAATAATCCCATTTCCAGAACACCTGAACGTCGCCGTGATGGAATGCACCGAAGTCATGTTCCCCATATGGGTCATTGTGTGGTGTGAACTGGTCATAGCTGCGCACTTGGGCCAGAATTGCGGAGATCACATGGTCTTCCAACTCAGCAATGCCCCGCGTGATCACAACACGACAGCCCGTAAAGGATTGACGTGCGTGATCGTTCAGGTCTCTGACGTGACAGGTATCTACCTCAGGCATGGCTCGCTGCCAGAGCTTGGCGGGGTTTGCGCGCGGTGGCCTTGGCGATGACAGCGTCCAGCTCACCCACTTTGGCTGCAGCTTGGAATGCATCAAGAACAGCACCCACATCTTTGAGGGATTTTACGAACACCGCGTTGTTGCTGCCATCGACCAGCAGCACTCGGGCCCCATAGCGGCATTGCACATACCACCCGCCGTCTTGCTCAAAGAACCATGGCCGGACTTGGCGTTCCGTTTTGACCAAGACCCGTTCGCCTTGGTCATTGGTCATCCACTTGTCGCGCGCAACGGAATAGCGTTCGCCGTTCAGCACAGCCGCCAAGACCCGCTTTTGCTCCTCGACCGCCGCGACAACCTTGTTACGCCGTTCAAGTTGGGGATCGCTCTGCCCCCCTACCCGCTCCACATTCTTGAATGCCAGTTTGCTCAAATGTGTCATTGCTTGCTCCTGTGTTTGCTCACAGCACAAGCGTATGGTCAGACCTGGCAGTTGGACGACCGGAATTTCAACTCTAAGGCGATCTTTGGGTCAGTTTAGTTTGGGACCCGTGTGATGGGTTGCCACAGAGCGCGGCTGCTTGCGCCTTTTGCAGTCTTCGGGTCCGCATTCCATTGGTGGCAGATCATTGTAGCCGTTCAACACGTAGAGCTGTGTGGCCTCATCCAGCTGGTCCCAGATTGGGAAGAACGCCGCCCGTTCGGCCTCTGTCATCTCCAGCTTCGCCGTTTCCTTGATGATCTCTGCAAGCATGCGTTCCACGCGGTCTTCCATGTCGCCAAAGCAGGCGGTCTCCTCACGTAGGCAGCAATCCACAGCCCGCAGTACCTGCAGTTCTGCCGCGTAAAACGGAGCTTGGGACTGCCACAACACGGGCAGCCCCACAGATTCCAGGAAGTCGGCCACAGCGTCATCTATCACAGTTGAAGCTTTCAAAGTGCCTTACACAGGCAGAGGCTACGCCGCCAAGCCTGGCATTCTTGTCAGGATCAGGTTGCGCACGGGCTGTAGGTTGCCTGCCACATCGCAGAGCGACGTCATCTTTGCAAAGTTTAAATCACCGCCACATGACAGATAACGCAGCACGAGCTCGATGTCGTCGATCAGTTGAACGCGGCGTGTCTCATCAACGATATCGTCGGCCAGTGCTGCCGCATAGTCAAACCAGTGCAGATAAGGCTGTAGCTTTGCCGTCAGTGATGCAATATTAGGCCTGAGAAGGGTTTCAGTAAACGCGTCAAGCTGAAGCTGCCGCACAACTTTGCTGAGATATGACATAATCGAGAACTGATACCCGTGGTCAAACTCAAGCACAGCAACAAGCCCAATATGGTCAAGGTCTGCTTCAAATATTTCTGAAGCACAATGCTTGGCAAAGATATCATGCAGAGGTTTGGGAAAGCGCACTTTCATCGATGCGGTGATTATTACAGACGTGTCTATCACGGCATAATCAATACGCTCTTCAATTTTTCCGTCATTGCTTATCGTGAGCTCGCCAAAGCCAGAAACAAGTGAATGCGATATTTCATATCCGGTGATTTTATCTTTAGATACGTTGGGCTCATCCGGGGCAAAATGGAAGCACAGCTCCACATCATAATCCACGATTACTGTCCAGTTTCGCAAGATTTGCTCTACCGTGGCGTTCAGGTGATCAAGTTGTGTGGCCTGTGCGTTCATCGCGCAGCCTCCAGTACATAGTCGTCAAGGAAACCTAGCTGCAGGTGAGGGGGCATTTCTCTCCATTGATCCATAAAGGCCTGACGCTCTTCATTGGATAAGTGGATGTAGATGCTGTGCTGGACAGCCTCCATCAATTGTGCTTCAACATCATCCAACACATTCAAGAATGGATTGATGGGCTCGTAGCTGTCTGCCAACTCCGTCACAGCCCGGCGCTTATAGACAAGATCGCGCACATCGCTGCTCATTACCCGCGACAGACCTGTTAATTCCAGCATGATGGTTTGCCTATCCATGGTCTTGCTCCAGCATTGAACAGATTTCGGATTGTTCTTCCGAAGTCAGCGTGGGCCAACGCGCGGCGAATGCACGCGCTTGGTTCTCTGGCAGCACGATTTCTGCCAATGGCACAAAATCTGAGGCCGCAACGTTTTGCGGCTCAGCAGCAGCCACGACGTCGCGAAGCCCGTAAAGCTCGAACAGCTTCAGCTCGATCCGCATGTCCTTGATGTACTCGGTCATGGCGTGCCTCGCGATGTCTGAGACAGCACGTTAGCCACGCTGCGCGGCTGAGAAGACGCCGCCGATGCGTACTGACGCCCGGCCTGAACATGCTCTTCCAGGTAATCGATAAAGTCGCGGGCATCGCCTGTGAAGTTCTGCATGATCTGCTGAACTTTCGATTGGGTCACCGTTGCGCCTTCAGCTGAGAGGATCGCATGGGCACGCGGCACCCAATTCATCGGCGATGGCTTCTTGAGTTCGACACAGCGCAGACGGCTTTGCAGGGCAGGTTTGAGCTTCTTGATGTAGTTGGTGCTGGCCAGCAGCTGGACGCTTTTGTGCTGTTCGATGAAGGTGCGGGTCTTTCCCGGGAGCAAGTCCTCCAACTCATCGATTTCGTCGAACACGATGATGGCAGGCGTACCCGCAGGCCACATCTGCATCTGCGCCATGTTCAGCATCTTGTCGTAGATGTTCTTGGCCGCATCGGCGCCGTTGAGGGTGAAATCTTCGCACTTAATGCCTGCTTGGGCGAACTGCGTTTCGGCAATCAGGCGCAGGGCCTCCGACTTGCCAGTGCCGGGGGCACCGTAGAGCAACAGGGGCTTGGAAGGCCGGGCATGGGCGTAGCGGTCGATGACAGCCGCTACATTGGGGTCGGCAAACACGAGGTCCTGCACAGACCGGGGCCTGTGACGTTCAGCGAATGTCATGGGATGTTCCTTTTAAGGCTATAAAGAGCCGCGGGACACCGGATCGTGCCCCGCAGCAGCAAGTGGATCACTCCGCTGGCACTTGGAGTTCGCCATTGATCGGCATTTTGGCACCGACGGAGGCAAACAACTTGGGCGCATAGGTCTTGACGTTTTCCGCCCGACGCTTCGCCACATCGGCTGCTTCTAGCCCCTTCTGATCGTCCTGGGCTTTTTGGTCGAGGTACTTGCCGGAGGCTACCAGCACAGTGTCGATCACCTTGGCTTCGTTGTTGCCAAACAAGAGATCGCCCGTGCCGTCAGAATTGCAGCGGATCAGCCCCACCACATAATCTTCGTCATACTCGCTGTTGGGCTGGATGAACTCCGGCAGGTCAAACGAAGCCACCGGAATACGCGCCATGTTGAGCCCAGCCACGGCGATCTGTTTGTAGTCATTTGCAGTCATTGATTTGCCGTCTTTGATCTTCGACAGACGGCGCACTTCTTCTACCCCACCACACTCTTGTATGTAGCTCGTGAGGCTTTGCTCTGCAGACTTAAG
>ERZ887849.2957-NODE-2957-length-13353-cov-10.512709_pt1 | contig 13353 bp, 15 predicted proteins | sample MGYA00521267_ERZ887849 | MGnify/ENA primary metagenome ERZ887849 (study PRJEB32303, sample SAMEA104408601) | aquatic metagenome | biome: Brackish water; feature: Pelagic; material: water | place: Baltic Sea | collected 2014-06-06T16:11:00 | depth 2,863 m ... | reverse complement strand
GGCTGACGTGGTGCATTGGGTGGTCCCAGAGGCCGCCCCGTTGCTTGCGACCTCCCTGGCAGACCAGTCGCGTCAGCGCCATGTCTGGCATGATCTTGAGGCCCTCATCAGCCGACTATCTGATGCCTCAGCTGGGCATTTGGTCTTCATGTCAAACGGGGGCTTTGGCGGGATTCAGGAACGTGTCTTTAATAATTTGAAATCGGCCCAACATTCCGGACTATGACATTAAAGCCTGTGATTCAAATAGAGACGGTCGCGCGTCCAGTCTTCCCGTTGCCGCTGGTGCTCTTCCCAGGTGGCCGTTTGCCGTTGCAAATTTTTGAGACCCGTTATCTCGATATGATTCGCCAATGCATGCGAGAGCAGTCGGGGTTTGTGGTGACCATGGCGCGTCAAGAGGGTTTTTCCGATTTGGGCTGTGAGGTCGCGATCACTGATTTCGATCAGCTCGATAACGGACTCTTGGGCGTGATGTGTGTCGGGCAGCAGAAAATGCAGCTCTTCAATCCCCGGCAGCAATCCGACGGGTTGTGGCTCGCTGACGCCGCACCTGTTCCAATTGAATCCGCGCAGGTGGTGGATGATGTTCACTTGGTGCTGGTGGATCTGCTGGGGAACTTGCAACGTCATCCCGCTGTGTCGGGTCTTTACCAAGAGATTGACCACACCGATGCGTTTGAGGTGGGTGCACGGCTTACCGAATTATTGCCCTTTGATTTAGAGACCAAACAAGCCTTGTTTGAGCTCTCTGATCCAGTGCGTCGACTGGCCGAGATCGAAGCCCAGGTGCGAGCACTCGAACTCCGTGGTCGCCGCTAGGTCCCTTGGGGTCTCCGCGGTATACTTGGCCACCTGAGGAGAACCGCATGCCCTACAGTCACATCGGATCAGCGGCTCGTGCCGCCGCGTCAGTGATCGCACAAGCAAGTACTGCGCAGAAAAATGCCGCGCTGGTTGCCTTAACGCAGCAATTGGATGCGTCACGTGCTCTGATTTTACAGGCTAATACGACCGATATGGCGGCTGCGCGTGCGGCACATGTGGAGCCGGCATTGTTGGATCGTTTGGAGCTCACCACCGCCCGTATCGAGGCGATGATCGCTGGCGTGCATGAGATCATTGCATTACCAGACCCGATCGGTGCGATCGATCAGCTTCGTCGGCGACCTTCGGGGATTGAGATTGGTTTGATGCGCCAGCCGTTGGGCGTTATTGGGATTATTTTTGAGTCTCGACCGAATGTCACAGTCGATGCGGCAAGTCTCTGTTTGAAGTCAGGGAATGCCTCGATTTTGCGCGGCGGACGGGAAGCCTTTGCCTCCAATCAGGCGCTGAGTCAGTGCATTCAAGTGGCGTTGCGCAAGGTTGGCTTGCCTGAGACGACTGTCCAGGTGGCACCCACCGCCGATCGTGATTTTGTCGGGGCGATGATTGGCTCGCCGGCGATGTGCGATGTGATTATTCCGCGTGGCGGGAAGGGCTTGATCGAGCGGATTGCTGCCGATGCGCGGGTCCCGGTGATCAAGCATTTGGATGGAAACTGTCACGTATACGTGGATGCCGGGGCGGATCTCGAGATGGCCTTGGCCATCTTGGAAAATGCCAAAACACACCGCTATGGGGTGTGTAATGCGGCAGAGACTTTCTTGATTCATGCAGAGATGGCGAGTGCTGTGTTACCACAATTAGCGGTCGTTTTGGCACGCCATGGTGTGGAAGTCCGCGGTTGTCCGATCACCCGCCAGTGGATGCCGGATGCGCTTCCAGCGACCGAGGACGATTGGCAGACCGAGTATCTCGCCCCGATTGTGGCGATTCGGGTGGTGGATTCTATGGAGACTGCGATGACGCACATCAATCATTACGGATCCCATCACACCGATGCCATTGTGAGCGCTGATTATGGGCGGATTCGGGAGTTTATGCGGGCGGTGGATTCTGCATCTGTGATTGCCAATGCATCGACCCGATTTGCAGATGGCTTTGAATATGGTTTGGGCGCAGAAATCGGGATTTCGACGGATCGTATCCACGTGCGTGGCCCAGTCGGCCTTGAAGGGCTGACGAATCAAAAATGGGTCGTTTTTGGAGATGGACAGGTGCGCGTCTAGTGCAGGTGATCTTCGGTGGCACCTTTGATCCGGTGCACAGTGGTCACTTGGCGATGCTCAGTGCAGTGTGCGAGACCTTCTCAGAGGCTCTAGTACGTGTGATGCCGAATGGTGATCCGCCTCATCGTCAGGTGAATGCGTCGGCCAGTCAGCGTGTCGAGATGTTGCGGCTGGCAATGCCCGCCCATCCGCGTGTGATTCTTGATACCCGAGAAGTGGGATCTGCTGGGCCGCGCTACACCGTCGACACCTTGGCTGCGATGCGCGACGAATATGGTCCCGACGAGTCTTTGGTGTTTTGTTTGGGCCGGGATGCCGCAGCTGGACTATTGAGTTGGGGACACCCTGAGCGTGTATTGGATTTTGCTCACTTGTGCATTATGCACCGTGCTGGCCACCTCGAATTACCGGCTGAGGTCAGTGCGTTGTGGTCGCATACTTACGTGTCTGAAAACGCGCTCTGCACAGCCCCTTTTGGCAGGGTCTGTGAACTCAAAACACCGGATGTTCCGGTGTCATCAACGCAAGTCCGGGCCCTTGTGGCTGCCGGGCAATTTCCACTTCCGGTTCCGACAGTGATCGCAGACTATATTCGGGACCATGGACTTTATTTGGATACGGAATGATTGAAGAACAAGAATTAGCCACACACATCGTCAGCGCCCTCGAAGATATGAAGGCACTCGATATTCGTCTTGTGGATGTGCGTGGGCAGACCTCAGTGACTGACTGGTTGGTGATTGCCAGTGGCACCTCGAGTCGCCATGTAAAGTCGCTGGCAGATCATGTGATGCAAGAATTAAAACAAAAGTATGGCGTCGCATCTCTGGGATCGGAGGGTCAGGATGCGGCCGAGTGGGTTCTGGTTGATTTTGACACGGTAGTCTTGCATGTGATGCAGCCACCGATCCGTGAGTTCTATGATCTTGAGCGTCTTTGGGTGCGGCGATCGCAGCGGGAAGAGGGTCCAGGCAGCGATGCCTGATTTACGCATTTTGGCCGTTGGTCAAAAGATGCCTACGTGGGTTCAGGCAGGGTGTGACACCTACTTGCCACGATTTCGGCGCCAATGCCGCGTTCTCCTCGAAGAAATCCCAGCGTCGCGGCGTGAAGGCGCTGAGGCCCAAACCGAGCATGGACAACGTCTCCTGGATCGTCTCAAGCGCGACGATTGGTTGGTGCTCTTGGATGAGCGCGGTGAGCAGTGGTCCACAGAGGAGTTGGCAGAGGCGCTGACACGCTGGGAGATGACCGGTCGCTCGATTGTCTTGGCAATCGGTGGCGCCGATGGCTGGAATGAAGCCACTCGTCAACGCGCGGATGTGCAATGGTGCCTGTCACGCTTAGTCTTTCCGCATCCCTTGGTCCGTCTTATTGTGCTTGAGCAGCTCTATCGGGCAGACTCGGTTCGCATAGGGCACCCTTACCACAGGAGTTGAGGTGCAATACAACCATCCCCGCACTGAGCGCATTCTGACCACCCAGCGGGTGATCATCGCTTCCTTGGGTTGTTTGGCGCTGTTGATTCTGGTGTTTGGTCGGCTCGTGTGGCTGCAGATTATCGAGCATGATCGGTTTGTCACGGCCTCTGAGCGGAACCGTTTGCAGGTGGTCCCGGTTGCGCCACCTCGTGGGTTGATTCGTGATCGACAGGGGATTTTGCTTGCCGATAATCGTCCGGAGCTTCGGTTGGTTATGATCCCCGAAGAATCCGCTGAGTTAACAACCGTACTGGATGCGATTGACAAGCGGATTGGCTTGACCGGTGACGAGCGTGCGCAGTTTTACAATCGTCTGCAAAGCCGTCGCCGCCCCTATGATCAAGTGGTCGTGAAGACCCAGTTATCGGACCAAGATGCGGCGATCATTGCAGTGGAGGGGCATCGCTTTCCGGAACTTCAGTTTGATGCGACACCTCGACGTGAGTATTCCTTTGGCCATCTGACCGCGCATGCGGTTGGCTATCTTGGGCGAATCAACAGCAATGAACTCCAGAACGTTCCGGAAACACGGTATGCGGCGACTGATGTGTATGGCAAGCTCGGCGTGGAGCGTGCGCACGAGCTGACACTGCATGGCAACGTTGGGTTGGAGCGGGTAGAGGCCAATGCCCGCGGTCGCATCATGCGAGTCATGTCGCGGGATGACCCGACACCGGGAACTGACCTCACGATTCATTTGGATATTGGTCTGCAGGCCAAGGCCTATGAGATTCTCAATGGCCGTCGTGGAGCCATTGTGGCCATGGATCCCAAGACTGGGGGGATTTTGGCGCTGGTAAGCCAACCCACCTTTGATGCGAATCAGTTTACCCGAGGAATTTCTTCGAGTGCCTATCAGGTGTTGCAATCTGATCTGGATCTTCCGCTATTTAATCGTGCGCTGCAGGGCCAGTACCCGCCGGGCTCCACCATCAAGCCGATGCTGGGGTTGGTGGGTTTAGATCTGGGTGTGGTCAAGTGGTCAGATCGAATCCAAGATCCTGGATTTTTCCAGTTGCCGGGGATGGAACGGCGCTATCGCGATTGGAAGCGATGGGGCCATGGGACTGTTGATTTGGCGAAGGCGGTGATCGAATCCTGTGACACCTATTTTTATGAGATGGCGGTCGAGTCGGGCATTGATCGGCTGTCACCTGCGATGGGGCTGTTTGGATTTGGCCAGACAGTGGGCCAGGACGTCTTAGGGGATGGCTCTGGAGTCTTGCCGAGTCGTGCATGGAAACGCGCACAGCATCGGCAGGCATGGTTTCCTGGAGAAACCGTCATTGCTGGCATCGGTCAAGGCTATTGGACCACAACCCCAATTCAGTTGGCGATGGCCACCACGGCGCTTGCAAATCGTGGCACGTTAATGGCGCCCCAATTTGTGCAGGGGTTGGATCCGGTGTCGCGAACGATCGACCTTGCGACGCCAGCCGACTGGGAGCGGATGGCCCGGGAGATGGAGCGGGTTTTGCACAGCCCTGGCGGGACTGCGGCCGGTGCTGGGAAGGATGCGGCCTATCGCATGGCGGGGAAAACCGGGACTGCGCAGGTGGCGGGTCTGGGGCAAGATGAAGAATACGATGCCGAAAATACGCCAGAACATTTGCGTGATCACGCACTATTTGTCGGCTTCGCACCCGCCACTGAGCCCAGTCTTGTCTTGGCAATTATTCTCGAAAACGCAGGATCCGGTGGCTCTCAGGCGGCACCTGTGTTTCGGGCCATGAGTGATTACTGGGTACTGGAACGACAGCAAGGTACCTTGCCTCCAGACATGGCGTGGGTTCGTCGAATCGATGCACAGTTACAGCGGGTCGATGACCAATGAGAGCATTGACTGACCGTTCAGCCGGACAAATTGAGTCCTTTCGGCCCAAGCGATTTTCTGCTCGCTATGGTATCGATCCTTTTCTTTTGGTGCTGCTGGTCGCACTCATGGGACTGGGGCTTGCCATCCTATATTCGGCCAGTGGCCAAAATACCGAGATGGTGATTCGCCAAGGAATCCATTGTCTCGTTGGCTTCGCAGCCATGATCGCGCTGACCTTTGTTCGGCGCGACATCATTTATCAACTCACACCCATAATTTTTACAGTGGCTGCGCTGTTATTACTGAGTGTCCTGCTGTTTGGAACCGGTGCGAAAGGGGCGCAACGTTGGTTGGATCTCCCTGGGCTGCCCCGCTTTCAGCCGTCAGAATTGATGAAGCTGGCATTGCCGGCGATGGTTGCGTGGTGGCTCACGCGACACCCCTTGCCGCCTCGGCCACTGGATGTATTGATTGCCTTTATCATGGTGGCGCTTCCGGTTGGGTTGATTGCGATCCAGCCTGATTTAGGCACCAGCATTTTAATTGCTGCCTCCGGATTTTTTGTCCTCTTCTTGGCAGGACTCTCTTGGAAACTATTGGGAAGCTTAGTGGCTCTAGGATTGGCAGCGCTGCCCGTGTTATGGACGGTCATGCACGACTATCAAAGGCGGCGCGTGATGACGCTATTTGATCCCACCAGCGATCCACTGGGTGCTGGGTGGAACACTATGCAAGCCATGACCGCGCTCGGTTCGGGCGGAGTGGATGGCAAAGGATTTATGGCGGGTACCCAGGCGCAGTTGAAGTTTTTACCCGAGTCGCACACGGACTTTATTGTTGCTGTTATTGGCGAAGAGTTTGGCTTTGTGGGGATGGCGATTTTGATCACCCTGTACGCATTGATTTTAGGGCGGGCGCTGGTGTTGACCGCGCGTGCTGATCATTCCTTTGGTCGCTTATTGTCTGGGTCTATTACCCTGACCTTTTTCATTTATGTGTTTGTGAATATTGGGATGGTGAGTGGAATTTTGCCCGTGGTGGGAGTCCCGCTTCCATTGGTGAGCTATGGAGGCACATCTGTGGTCTCGTTGCTGATAGGATTCGGGTTATTGATGGCGATGCAACGTTCAAATCGAGTCTTATCGGGGGAATGATGAAGCGTATACGGACAGGCATAGTAGTGGGTAGCGTCATGTGCGCCTCCATGGCATTCGCGAATTACGATCGCACCGATGCGGTGCTCGCGATGGCTGATCGGCTCGAAGCCCAGGGCGTTGACCGCGCTTTTGTGTTGGATGTGATGGCGCAGGCGAATAAGCTGGATTCGGTGCTAAATGCCATGCGTCGTCCCGCAGAACGCAAGGCATGGCGTGACTACCGCCCTATCTTTTTAAAGCCTGAGCGAGTGGAGGCGGCGAAGGGTTTTTATGCCACACATCGCGAGACACTAGAGCGTGCAGAGAGCACTTACGGCGTCTCCATTCCGGTGATCTTGGCCATCATCGGCGTCGAAACCTACTATGGTCGGAACAAGGGCAGTTTCCGAGTCGTGGATGCACTCGCCACCTTGGCCTTTGATTATCCGCCACGCTCCGCATTTTTCTTGCGCGAACTTGAGCAACTTTTCCTGCTAAGCCGCGAAGAGACGCTGGACCCAGTGGCGTTAAAAGGGTCCTATGCTGGGGCGATGGGCTTTGGGCAATTTATTCCGTCGAGTTATCGCGCCTATGCGGTGGATTTTGACAAGGACGGATCCCGCGATTTGATCGGTAATCCGGTCGATGCAATTGGGTCAGTGGCGAACTACTTGGCGGTGCACGGGTGGGATGCGGCCTATGGCATTGCGGCACCGGTGCAAAATGGCGCACCGGCCGTCGAAAAAATGGAGGCTGCGGTGAAGGTGGAGCGTTCAAGTGCGGCGCTGGCAGCCCTTGGCTTGCAAGGCATTCCTGCGGAGTGGGCGGCTTTGCCGCTCGATGTGTTGGGTTTGCAGGGTGCCGCTGGGGACGAATATTGGGTGGTGACCAAGAATCTCTACGTCATAACACGGTACAATCGCAGTCCGTTGTATGCCATGGCGGTCACGCAGTTGGCTGCTGAAATCGAAAACGCGCTTGGATTGTGATGGTGCCCTGGATTCTTGTTGCGGCCTTAGCCGCTTTATCAGCTTGTACGTCGGTCACGACGGTGTTTGAAGACATTCGCAGAGAAACCGAAGATGTGGTTGCTGACGTCCCTGTTCCTCTGCCTGATGGACCCCCCTTGATTGCGACTGTCGACGTCCAAGCGATTCCCGAGCCGGTCCCTGTCCGTGAGCCGATCGCGCGACGCGGAAACTCTGAGTCATATCAAATTGCCGGCGTGACGTATCGCGTCACACCCTACCGAGTTGGACAGATCGAGACTGGGGTCGGCTCATGGTATGGACGGAAGTTTCATGGACAGCTGACCTCCTCTGGAGAGCCGTACGACATGTTTCAGCTGACTGCGGCCCATAAAACCATGCCCATTCCTGCGTGGGTGCGGGTGACAAATTTAGACAATCAACGCTCGGTGATTCTTCGCGTCAATGACCGGGGCCCATTCGTCGGCGATCGAATCTTGGATCTCTCCTGGGCCGCTGCTGAACGTTTAGGCTACGCCTCACAAGGGACAGCACCGTTGCAAATGGAAGTATTGGTCGTCCCGGAAGAGGATGCCACCTTGGTTGCCAGTCCGCTGGTCCCACCGCGTCAAGCCATCTTGCAGGTCGCGGCGTTATCGGATCAGTCACGTGCAGATCAATTAGCCTCGGAATTATCAAAGTTGATCGATTTGGCCATAGCTTCAGTGCGCGTCGAGCCAAATGGCACAGGATTATTCCGAGTCCAGGTGTTGCCTGCGACCGATGAACGCATTATTCAATCTGTCGAGGCGCGTCTGATTGCGGAAGGGTTCCAGCCGACCCGTTTGATCGCCCCATAACTGAAAAGGAGACTGCTGTGCGTTCGATCAGCTGGTGTGTTGCATGCATGATGTCGATATCGATGGCGGTGACGGCTGCGCCCTTGACCGCTGAGCTTGGCAACGGCCCCCCGATTCCTGCCCCCCCGGAGTTATCGGCCAGTGGGTATCTTCTGATGGATGCCACCAATGGTGAGATCTTGATCGAGCACAATGCCGATCAGCCATTACCACCTGCTAGTCTGACTAAGATGATGACGGCCTATATTGTCGAGCGCGAAATTGCAGAGGGTCGAGCATCCATGGACGACATGGTTCCGATCAGCGTGCGGGCTTGGAAAACGGGCGGTTCGCGGATGTTTGTCCGAGAAGGCACCTCAGTGCGCCTCGAGGATTTGCTCCGCGGCATTATCATTCAGTCAGGTAACGATGCCAGTGTTGCCGTCGCCGAATACATTGCAGGCTCAGAAGATGTGTTTGCTGACCTCATGACCCAAACAGCACAGCAAATGGGGATGCAAAACACCCGCTTCCTCAATGCCACAGGGTTACCGGCAGAGGGACATTCCACAACGGCACGCGATTTGGCGATTCTGTCGCAGCGTAAAATTGCAGATTTCCCACAAAACTATGCGATGTACGCCGAGAAAAGTTTTGAATACAACGGCATCAAACAAGCCAACCGCAATACCTTGCTGTTCCGAGATCCGTCGGTCGATGGAATTAAAACAGGACACACCGAAGAGGCGGGCTATTGCCTTGTGGCCAGTGCTGAGCGTGATGGTCTTCGATTGATTTCTGTGGTGATGGGAACAGCCAGTGAGCGGGCGCGCGAACAAGAGACCACCAAACTGTTGCAATATGGCTTCCGATATTTCAGTGCGAAGACCCTCATGGAAGCAGGTGCGCCGCTGGAAAACTCGGCGCGTAAGGTGTGGTTTGGGACTGACGAGACGGTTGAGCTTGTGCCTGTCAATACGGTTTATATCACCCTGCCGATGGGTCGCGAGGGGAATCTCGAGGCTGTTTTAGATGCCCCAGTCAGTTTGGATGCACCACTTACCGAGGGTCAGGTTGTCGGGACGCTGTCGATTCAGTTGGGTGCGCGGACACTGGCAAAAACTGATGTGGCTGTTGCCCGAGCGGTGCCTGAAGGAGACCTCATGAAGTGGGCCATGGACACTGTCTTGAGATTATTTGAATGACCCTGTGTTGCCTGAATGGGGTCATCGGTCCGCTGGACGAGGCTCGGATCTCGCCAATGGATCGTGGGTTTCTGTTCGGTGACGGGGTCTACGAGGTATTGGCACATGTGGATGGTGTCACCCGTGCCAGACAGTTGCACCGGGCGCGCTTAGCACAGAGTTTGGCTCGAATTCAGCTGGAGTCCGCTGTCTCGATTGACGCGATTTTCGCAGATGTGGATCGGTTGCTTGCGGCCAGTGCACTGACCAGTGCCAAAATCTATCTGCAAGTGACCCGTGGTGCTGCTTCGGAGCGTGATCATCGCTTCCCAGCGCAGATCACACCCACAATCTTCGTCATGGCGACGGCCTGGTCACCCACTGTGCTTGGGCCCCAAGCGATGATCATCGCACCGGATATCCGTTGGCAGTGGAATGCGATTAAATCAACATCACTGTTGGCCAACGTGCTGATCCAGCAACAGGCGAGTGAGGCGGGGGCGGTGGATGCGCTGTTGCATCGAGATGGATGGTTGACAGAGGCGTCCACCTCGAATGCCTTTGTGTTTCAAGATGGGGCATTGCTGACACCACCACTGTCCGATCGACTTCTCCCTGGGATTACGCGTCACCTGGTCTTAGAGTTAGCGCGCAAGCACGGCTTGACGGTTCTTGAGACTGAGATTTCAATCGACCAGTTGCCCCAGGCTGATCTGGTGATGATCACCAGTTCGACTCGTGGCTTGGTGCCGATTACACGACTATTGCCAGATCAGACCATTGGCCGTGGCGAAGTTCCCGCTGTCTTTGAGACCCTGCAAGCCGATTATCAACGTGTGTTGCACGCGCATCCTTGAGGATCTGCCAATGACTGAGCCCAGCGATCCCCCTAAAATAGAGTTTCCCTGCCCGGATTATCATGTGTCGGTGGTCTGCGAAACTGCCGAAGGTTTTGTGGCGCGCGTCTGTGAGATCGTGACTGCACATGATCCTGCATTCAATACGGGGACAATCGTCGTTCAAGCCAGTCGCCAGGGGACCTATCAAAGCATTCGGTTTAAGATCTTGGCCACCTCTGAACAGCAGCTTAAGGATTTGCACACCGCCCTGACGGATACAGGGTTGGTGCGTATGGTGTTGTAGTGGAACGCCCGGTCCGTATCCAAGTCCGCGCTTTGGAACCCTATCAGACCACGTTAGACGCAATGCGTGGGGCGATTGCCAGCGTCCGTGAAGTAGGTATTGGCGAGCTGTGGTGGGTCCAGCATCCACCGGTATTTACGCAGGGCCAAGCCGGTCGTCCAGAACATGTGTTAGCGACCGGAGCGATTCCCGTTGTCCAATCGGATCGGGGTGGACAGGTGACCTATCATGGCCCGGGCCAACAGATTCTGTATGTGTTGTTACCGATCGGGCCTTGGCAGATTGCAGTGCGTGGGTTGGTGGAAGCGTTAGAAGGCAGTGTCATTGATCTCTTGGCAGTCTATGGAGTGGAGGCTGCTGGTCGTCGAGATGCGCCGGGCGTCTATGTCCAGGATGCGAAGATTGCGAGTTTAGGGTTACGGGTTCGGCATGGTGTCAGTTATCACGGGATTGCGCTGAATGTGGCGATGGATTTGAGTCCCTTTCGCTGCATCCATCCCTGTGGCCAGGTGGGACTCGCAGTGACTCAGTGGATTGATCATGTCGGAGCTCCGGTGCAGTGGAACGCGTTGCGGGCCGGCTGGCTCGAGGCGCTGGTCAGGCGCTGTCAGCTGACTGTCCTGAGTGACTGACCGGCCAATCCAATCAACACATCTTTGACCATCGCCCAGGCAGGCTCAGACCGGGCTCCCTTGATCGTGCGATCAGTCTCTTGGCAGAGCGTGAGTAATTGCCGGAGTCGCGTCAATGACAGCCGATGCAGTGCCCCTTTCACCAACCGCTCGCGCGATTTCCAGACGCGTTGTCCGGCGATGGCTTGTTGAGGCGAGTCGCCTTGGTCAATGCGATAACGGATTTGCAATAAAATATCGAGTTCGCGGACCATGGCAAACAGGACACTCATGGGTTCGCAGCCTTCGGCCTGAAGAATGTCAGCGATGCGTTCGACACCACTAAGGTCTCCATCGAGTGCGCGGTCAACCAGATCATAGACAGAGTATCGGGCGCTCTGGGTCGTCGCATCCAAGATCTGTTCGACATCCAAGATGTCACCCGCCAAGAGATCAGGCTGAATCATTCTCAATCGCTCGATCAGTTGACCAACCGCGAGCAGGTTGCCTTCGGTATGCGCCACGGCGATGTTGATGGCATCCGGGGTCAAGTTGAGATGCTGATGGCTGAGTGTCGATTCCAGCCAACGCCGAAATTGATAACTGGGCACGCCCTGCGCATCGATCACCACACCCTGTTGATCCAAGGCACTGAACCAATCACTTTTGTGTTCGCTGGCATCGAGTTTGGGTCCGGTAATGAGCAGACATTTATCCGGAGGTGGATTGCGGTGCCACTGCAACAGAATCTTGCGTGTGTCGGCGTCTAATCGTCCTTTGCTGAGACGGATCTCAACTAAGGCTTGATTCGAAAATAACGACAGGGCATCCATTTCTGTCGCAACACGTGCTGCGAAATCACTGTCACTTTGGTCAATCACTGAGCGCTCATCAAATCCTTGGGTGCGCCCACAGCGCCGCCATTGATCTCCCAGCTTGACCTTGAAATAAGGTTCATCCCCGACGATCACAGTGATGGGAGGGAGTCTCGATTCCCAATGGCGGCCATCAAACTCGTGCGCTTTGATGGCCATTGCGTTAGCGTCCCTGCCCTTGGCTGAGCCACTGTCCATACCGCAGTGATAAGGAGGGGATCACCTGGGCGATGACATCTGTGAACAGCCGACTGCGGAGTGCTTGGATCCGCGCTGCTTCATTGGAGTTGTCTGTGGCACCCTCCACATAAATAACCGAGGCTTGGACAGTGGTCTCCGGAATCCAAGGCGAACGATCGGGCCCATCGAGACGATAATCTAGGGTTGTGACAAGTTCGATTTGGTCGACACTGACGCCACTGCGGACCACGGGTCCGAGCACACGCTGTGACTCCAGTAGTCCGCTGATCCGCAAGATGGGGGCATTGTCGGTGACTAGCGTGACTGATCGACTGGTCAGGTCGCGCGTCAGTGTGGCCGCCATGGATCCATAGGGGTCATCAGTGACCAGCTGCAACTCGGGTGGCAGTGTCACTGTGGTGGGATCACTGCCTCGAAGTCGAAAACCGCAGCCAGCGAGGGGAAGTGCAAGCATTGCACCGAGCAGTTGACGACGATTCATCATGCAGGTTTGACCACCAAGTTAACGAGTTTCTGTGGCACGATAATGGTTTTCACTTCGGTCATTCCTTCTAAAAATTTGCGCACCTGTTGCTCTGCGCGGGCTTGGTTCAAGATCTCCACGTCTGTCGCCTCTGCAGCAACTTCAATACGGGCACGCAATTTCCCATTGACCTGTACGACCAGCATGTAGACATCTCGCGTCAGTGCCGCTGTATCAACAGTTGGCCAAGCGATGGCATGTAACGGCGTTGACTGCCCCAAAGCTTGCCACAAATGCGTCGAAAGGTGTGGGGTGATCGGCGAGAGAAGGACCACGACTCGATCGATTGCTTGGCGGTAGACGGCTTGGTCCATGGCACTTTCTGGGGCAAATCGCTGTAACTGGTTTACAAGCTCCATGACTGCAGCGATAGCGGTATTGAAGTGATACCGACGACCGATGTCGTCGCTGACCTTGGCAATGGTTTCATGCAGTTTTCGGCACAGATCACGAGCCTCGGGG
>ERZ887849.2944-NODE-2944-length-13385-cov-5.688897_pt1 | contig 13385 bp, 11 predicted proteins | sample MGYA00521267_ERZ887849 | MGnify/ENA primary metagenome ERZ887849 (study PRJEB32303, sample SAMEA104408601) | aquatic metagenome | biome: Brackish water; feature: Pelagic; material: water | place: Baltic Sea | collected 2014-06-06T16:11:00 | depth 2,863 m ... | reverse complement strand
AGGTTGAGACGAGGGTTCGACTCCCTCCACCCGCACCATTCGATTTCGCATCACAATTGCAAATATTACTTGGTCATTAGCGGACGCCGGGATTGCACTCTATGTGATCAGATTACGGTCTTAAACTCGTCGATACGCTCTATCTGGGCGCTTTTGAAGGATGGGTGATTGCGAGCGAGGCCTCTTTGACGGTCAGCATTTCGGCGCTGCCATCAAAGCGGACAAAAACACCCTTGGTTCCGTCTTGATGTCGTGTCGCGTCGATCACATTGGCATTGAGAAACCAATTGTGCGAATCGCCGATGAAAATGCGTTTCTCCGGATAGGTAATCTTGGAAAGATGAAAGTCGGCTCCTTGATCTAGCTTTTCCTTGTTCCAGAAAGCATTGGCTTTAGACGATTCGGGTAGCTTGACCTTCACGTTGATGCCGGCTCCAGTCAGCCACGGTTTCGACGCATCGTAAGCCTCGAAAAATGGATCACTGTATATCTCGCCCTTGTTGTTAAACATGTCGCCCTGGAGGTAAGGTGAGAGCAGTTCCTGCCAAAGCATTTCCTCTCCACGGGAGTCTTTTGCAGGCACAGTCAGACCTTTGTGTTCATTCGCGTAGAGTGAATTCGCAACAAAATACTGGCGGTAGTTCGAGAGCTTCTTGGCTTCCAAAGCACGGGTGCGAACCCCTTGAATGGCCGGAATCAATATCGCGGCAAGAATGCCAATGACGGCAACAACGGAGAGCAGCTCAATTAGTGTAAAAGCACGCATGCGCGAGCATGGGGTATGGAGTAACTTCATGTGACTACTTTACTCGAACACACCAGCATAGCAAATGCGTTAAAACATCGATATTATTAATTTTCAAATGAACTAGCGCACGTTCAACCCATCATAAACCGAAAGTGTGGCTGGAGTCGAGTCTTTGAGAGGCAGGCCACAGCAGCCACCTGAGTCATGGTGCTCTATTCCGTGTAGGTCACTTCCAAGCGCGGCCCCGGCTCTGTGCTATGATTGCTACTGGAAAAACGGCCGAGAGCAGTATCCTGTGTGCGTAATCCGAGGCTGATCAAACCGTTACCACTGAGCAAAGCGACCGTCGTTAGATCCACGGATTGTTCAACATCGCTGGATCCGGTTGAATTCTGCAGGGTCGCTACGGATACATGGGGTGACTCAACGGCAGCCACCAGTCCGGAAGAGCTGCTCCATGTGACCGTGGCGGGATCCCAGCTATCGTCGCTAACATCATAAATACCAACGTCGCCATACTCTGGAAATTGCGTGGCACCCTCACTGTTGGGTGTTACAAAGAGTTTAACTTTGGTGATGGTGGCTCCAATCGGGAGGCCACTGACGTCGAACCGGACAAAACTATAGCGTTTGGTGCCATTGGTGTTGTCGCTTAATTCAAGCCATTTGTTGCCCTCGAAGTTAGTCGTGGCCTCCGACTCTTTCAGAAAGACCTCGGCCACCGGATCAAAACTGAGTGTCGTCGATACAGGGCCGCCGCTTGAAGCGACGACTGATATCTGCAACTTGGCCTCGCGCGTTGCACCGTGATTATCAGTAGCCGATACCATGAAGTAGAGAGCGCCTTCGTCGGCTCCCTCCGAATCCGGCGTACCACTCAGCGTCCCGTTGCTGGCAATGGACAACCAGTCAGCACCGGAGACTTTGGCGAACGTCAGCGTATCGCCGAAATCCGGATCGATAGCGTCCCCGGACAAACTCTCTCCCATGTAAGCCAGACCGCTCGTGGCACTTGCTTTGAGTATTGGATCACTGAAGAAACGAGGTGCTAAATTATCATCGATCTCGATTAGGAAAAATTCTTTTCCCGGCGAAATGGCTAAATTGGCGCTTCCTTGTGTCGTTGAGGAATACCCGCTGACGGGCGTCCAGTTACTGCTTAGGTCAGAGTTATTCACAACCCGATAGCTCACGCCCTCGACGACTGGCCATGCAAGTCTGAGCTGATCAACAGCTTCACCCGAAGCACGAAGACCTGGAATCGGGATCACACCGGACGGCTTCGGAGCTGCGGAAGAACTTTGCAAGCGCGCCATACCCTGCGTAGCCGGATCCGCTCGCAGTGAGGTGGAAAGTTCGTAAACGATACCGGCATAGTCGGGGTCGGTGGCCAAATTGACGTGCTCTAGCTCGTTGCCATAGCCATAGTCGTAAAGATCGCGGGCCACAACACTTCCCCCCGAATTAACCCACTCAATGAAACGGAAACGCTCGGTGCGGTAGGCATAACCATACGCACCACCCGTATTGTGGTGGATCGTCGCGCCGCCATTAACCGAAACAGAGGGATCCTCGAGCACGGGGACGAGACTACGCCCGCGGAGAGGACGCCCCGTTGCCTGGGTATTACTAAGCGGATGTTCCGGAATCGGGAGGCCAGCCAGCTCGCAGAGTGTCGGGTAGAGATCAATGGAATTTGCCGGACTCTTCGTTTTTGCGCCGGAGGTAGGACTGCGCGGATCATAGATAATAAGGGGAGCGCTCGTGGCTTGCTCGAGATTGGCGTGCTTCGCCCAACGGCTTTGTTGCCCCAAGTAAAAACCGTGGTCTCCCCAGAGAACAATGATGGTCGTCTCGGACATCTTCTTACCCAGCTGCACCGGATCATCCGTTGTCGCGAGTTTGTCCACTAACTGCCCGACCAAATTGTCGATAAAAGAGACGCAGGCATAATACCCATGACGTAGCTCGCGGGCTTCCGATTCGGTCGGCAGCCCTGTTGTATCGAAGGGTTCATAGCCGAGAATTTCATTATTAAAATCGAGCATCGCTTCGACATAGGTACTCGCACTCGACGGATCCGCTGTCGTAAAGTCCTCCAGTGGGAAATCATCGTCATAGTTACCGTCACCATCGGTATCATAGAGATCCCAGTATTTAGTCGGCGCATGGAAGCCCAGGTGCGGTTTTTTGAAGCCAACAGCGAGAAAGAAAGGTTTATCTCCAGCAGCCAGAGTTTCGATCAAGTCGAGTCCGTTCGACAGAATGTCATAGTCAATGAAGTCGGCATCCGTGTCGTTTGCGTAGTCAACAGCAGGCTTGCCGGAAGGACTGTAGCCGCTCCCCCCACCAGTCCATGGGATCGACCATGAGAGCGGGTCATCCACGTCGTTGCCGTCGTCAAACTGATCGTTGGTCAGAGGCGACCCCGGAGTACCCACCGTGCGATTATCATGAAACTTTCCAGAGCAGGCAGTCTCATAGCCTTGATTGCGAAAGTGCTGCGGCAGCGTGATCACATCCGGAAGATAATCGGGGTGGCGGATGGCACGGAAGCCCATGACATTCGTCTCCTCCGGCATGAGGCTCGTGCTCAGTGCGGCACGCGAGGGACCACAGACCGACCATTGCACGTGATGGTTAAGAAAAGTCGTGCCCTGCGAAGCGAGCGTGTCGATCGCCGGTGTTTGCGCCAACGAGTCGCCATAAACACCCAGTGTCGGCACGAGGTCATCGACCGCGATAAATAGGACATTAGGACGATCAGCCGCGCAGAGAGCGATCGCGCTGAAACAAAGAAAGAATAGGGAACGCATAGGATGATATGATAAAGCAAAGAACAGAATGAGAACCATTTGAAGTCGCCGCACTACATCTCTGCATTAATATCAAAGCCGTATAAGGTGAATTTGCGCATTTCATACGGCACCGGAGGGTCGCTTATCACTGCAAACGCACACACAGAAATGCTGTTGCAAATACCGAGAGGCTGACGGACCCGTATGGCTGCGACACTACTGCCTAAGCCCTGCCCTTCTGTGTGAAAACTAACTCTGATCGCGAGCGGCTTCTTCGACACGGCGGGCATAATCCCGTATGAAAGGGTCGGACTGCAAATCGAGTGAGCGGCGGAGGAGCGGCAAGGCCGCTTTGTAGTCGCCCTTCCTGACGAGTGCTTGCGCATGTGCAATCAATGCGTCCCGTTCATGCCCTTCGATCATCTGTGCTTGTTGGTAGCGGTTGATAGCGCGCGGCATGTCATTTTGAGCAGCGTAGTAATCGCCCAGTTCAATCAGCGCTTCACCATTTAAGGCGTCACGCTCGACGATCTCGTTGAGCAAAGTGAGCGCCGCGGCTTCGTCGCCGGTAGCCCGCGCGATTTTAGCCTCAAGCGTCAGTAATTCCAAATCATCTTCAGCAGCCAATTCCGCCTGGGTACGAATCCCGCGTATAAGGTTTTTTGCTTCTTCGTAGTTTCCGGTTTGAACAAATATCTTAGCCGCACGCAAAACCGCAGGGGGAAACTTCTTACCGCCAGCCGGGATGGCGTCCAGATAGGCGTCCAAGGCCAGGCTGGGCATTTGATTGTTAATATAGATGTCACCCAACATAGTGAGTGCGGGCAGTTTGGCTTTACCCATGCGGCGGACGACTTCGAGATTCTGCGCGGCGGCGAGTGTCTGGTCCATCCCGATGAAGGCATTGGCCTGCAGTAACCAAAAGTCAGCGTTGTCCGGATCTTCTTTAAGCAGGGATCCGAAGAGTATGGCGGCAGCCTCGTTCTGCCCTGATTCGACCAGACAACGCGCAAGTCCCAACTTCCAGTCACGTACTTTGGGCTGCATTAGAATGGCCTCTCGATAGGCGACTTCGGCGGGATAATACTGTTGCTGGGTCAAATAGCAATAAGCAAGCAAGCCATAGGCACGACCGTCGACATCCCCCAATTCCAAAGCCTTGGAAAGACTATCTGTAGCCACGCCCAGTTTTCCCGCCTGCACGAGTACGAGGCCCAGATTCTTGTGTGCGCGCCGGAAGTTCGGGTATTTACGAATCGCTTTCCGGTAATACTTTTCCGCGTTCTCCAGATCGCTCTGTTGGAAATAGAGGTTCGCCAAAATAAAATCAAAAGCTGCGCTGCTGTTCGCTTTAATCTGCGGTTCTAGTTGTAGGATCGCGCTGGAAGGGTTGGATTTGATAATCTGAAGTAAGCCGCGCAAAGCCTCTTTCTCCGGGTCGGAGATTTCAGGTTCGTAACCAGCGAGCACGCCGTAGCTCGCGGTGAACGACTTCACGAATTCTTCGTCGTTCCACATGCTCGAGGCGGGATTGGCCAAAGGCGCTTGCGCCAGAACAGATGCCGTGCTGCAGGCGATACAGAAAAGAATATGTAGAAAGATTTTCATAAGTGGTGGGGATTCGGGACTAGTTCTGGATTTGATAAGGGATACGGGTTTCTGCACGCGTAACAACGGGCTTACCCCCCTTCTCGCCTGGAGTGAATTTCCACTGACGAATCGCGTCGATGGTGGGTTTTTCAAAGATCGGATCGGACGCGCTGGTAATCTTGACGCTGATCACATTGCCACGTTGGTCGATGACAAAGAGCGCCTGCGCGTAACCGCTCAAGCCTCGACGAGTAGCGTCCATCGGATACATCGGCGCGATCTGCTTGATTGAACGTGGCTTCTTATCGAGATCATTGATATCAAAGATGTCGAGGCCACCGAGCTCATCTGAGTTGACCGTCAAACTAGGCAAAGCAAAATCACTCTGCATCGCGACACTCGTGCCGGGCTCGAGTGCGATCTCCAGCTCTTCTAAAGAAATACTGGGTGGTGGTCGCTCAATTTCCGGCGGCGTTTTCTCCGGCTCAGGCTCCGGTGGCGGAGGGGGATCCTCCAAGGGTGGCGGCGGTGGTGGTGGCGCCAAATCAATCCCCAATATCTCTTCCGGTGACTTGGAGTAATCGTTAAAAATCTGAGTCAAAGGAATCGCCAAAAAAATCAGTATACTCACAGCAAGCCCCACGACCACTCCCACAGGGCGGGCGCGCTTTGGATCAGGTGGCATATAAACACGTGGCATGGGAGAAGTTTCAGTTTGCAGGATGCGGTGTCTAATTTGTTAGCCTGAGCAAGCTCAGACGCTACCTCTTGGTCGAAAAGTTGATGGACTTGGCACCAGCGAGTTTGGCTTCGCCGTAGACACGGGCAAAGACACCGTGACTGGCTCCTTCGTCGGCTTGGATGATGACAGGGACATCTTCTTGTAAAGTCAGGCGCTTCACAATTGGTGAGACCCCGCTGATACCAATATCGCGTCCGCCGTAGATGACTTTGTTGTCCGCCGTCACAGCAATGAGGATACTGTTTTTCTCCAATTGAATGGCAGCGGCTGCCTCCGGCTTATTCACCTCCACCCCAGTCTCTTCGACAAAGACGGTGGTTACGATGAAGAAGATCAGAAGAATGAAGACCATGTCGATCATCGGCGAGAGATTGATCTCCACGTCGTCGCGGTCGTCAGATGTCAGATTGCGGCGCATAATAAGATGACTGATGATTAATGAATGATGACTAATCTAGCTCCAGCTGAGTTAAGCTGAGGGATTCGATGCGGGCGAGCGCGGCTTCGACGCTGTGCTTGCGGCGGCGGATGATGAGGGCGAGAAAGATGCCGGGCAGCGCGATAAAGAGTCCGGTCTGCGTGGTGATGAGCGCTTCGGAGATGCCGGCGGCGACCATGCCAGCGGTTTCGGAGCCGCCGCCGAGGGCGATGGCCGCGAAGGTGCCGAGCATACCGATGACGGTGCCGAGCAAGCCCATCAGCGGCGCGGCGGCAATTAGAGTGGACAGAAATGCGAGCCGACGATCGACGAGATCGAGAAGGCTGAGGCGAACTTCGTTGAAACGGTTACGCATCTGCTTAGCCGAATGCACGCCGTCTTGCGTGTAGCGGATGATCTCACCGGCACGCCCTTGGGCGCGGCTGGGGTCTTGAATCCAGACCAGCCATTCGCCCTCGTGCCCAAGTTGCACATTACCATTGCGCAAAAAAACGAGCAGCTGCACTCCAATCGAATAAATCAATACAGCGAGCAGTGCCAGTGGGAGCATCACCCACCCGCCACTTAGCCAGATGTTGAGGATGTCATTGAGCATATTTACGCGTCTTCTGTGGACTTACTTGCGCCACTGACTCCGTTGATAAAACCAACAGCGGTTTGCTCCATATCACCAATCTTTTGGCGCGACATACGCGAAAGCAAGCCATGCACGATCAGGGCGGGAATCGCCACGATGAGGCCTAGCTCGGTGGTGACGAGCGCTTCGGAAATACCCGAAGAGAGGCTCTTTGCATCGCCGGTTCCGAATATGGTGATTAAATTGAAGGTTTTAATCATACCCGTGACAGTCCCGAGCAGCCCAAGTAGCGGTGCTGCGGCTGCGGTCAAAGCGATGAAAGGCAGAAAGCGCTCCAAACGGGGACGTGCAGCGAGAATTTTTTCGTAGAGGATTTCTTCCAGCGTACCGCGCTTGGCGGCTGCGTGCTTGACCCCGGCAGCCAAGATACCGGTGGTGTCGACAGCTGCTGCTGTCTTCGCTTCGCTCGCGTCTCCTGCATGGAGCTGCTTGACGACGCGCTGCACCAATTCGGGTGCGGGCGTCTTGAAACGTCCGATCTCCAAAAACTTAAGCAGCCCCAGCAAGAGACAAACCACACCCAACGCAATAATGACAATACCTACGCTGCCACCCTTTGCGAGGTGCTCGGCGATCGAGTCGTCGCCCTCGACGATCTTAAGCGCTTTACCGAGGGTCGCATCGGCTGGTATCGTCCCCTCACCTGTTTCGACGAGAGAGCGGATACCGCTGGCGTAGGCGGCGCCGGGCATGGCGATGGCTGCTTCGGCAGCGTTAAGTTTATTGAATGTCACGCCTGCCAATTCGGACTGCTTGGAGACGAAATAGACTGTCGGCCCCAGAGTTCCGAAAGTACCTTCTTCGATCGATCCGTCCGGCGTCAGCGCACGCCCCTCAAATGTATAGCCACCGACCAATTGATCGAGCCGGCCGAGTGCTACTCCGATCACATCGATCTGCTTCTCAAAGCGTTCGCTCTGATCCATATCAGGGTCGTCCAGCGCGAGGCGGGCGTCTTCAGTCGCTTGCGCGTAAAGTTGCGTCTCGGAGTAATCGATCCGTGTCTCAAATGAACGGACAAACTCATCCAGGAGTCCGGCCGCGTATTCGTTCTGATCTTTGAGACCCTGGACTTGGTCGCGCAGTCGATTCAATCCGTGGTCGCTGTTGTCTCGCAAGCGGCGGAGGCGCTCCAACTCGGCGCGTTTCTGTTGCACCTCGTCTTCGAGTGAGGCCACTATACGCACGAGCGGAATTTTCTCCTCAGTAATACTATTGCGAACTTCGTTTAATTGAGCGAGCGCGGCGTTGAGGTCTTTGCTGGCCTGATCGCCTGCTGCATTAAAGCTTTGACCAAACAGGCAAGCGCCCGAGAGAAGCAAAGAAAGTAGAATATGCTTAGTGTGTTGCATGAATCGGCTTAGTTTATTTGGGCGGGCACCTCGACAAACTGGATGTCTTCGCTGCCCTCATAGACATCAAGGAGGCGTTTGATTTGAGCGCCAGAACCGTCGAGTTGCGGCCACTCCCATCCTTCTTCTGCGGGGATACCGATACCGGCGTATTCACCAGAGGCGTCGACGTAGTAGGCCATGCCGAGCCCCCAGTATAGAGTGCGAACTTCCACCATTCGGCCGTCGCCGATCTCAAGTGACTCACTAGTCTGGGTGATGGTGGTATTGAATTTATCCGCCTGACTTAGGATACCGACGATGTTCTGAACACGCTCACCAAGGCTCAGTTTGGTCATAGCCGGATCATCGGGTAAACGGCGAATGAGCGGCTTGATCTTTTCGACTAGAGGTTCGGGCAAGATCTTGACGGTCGCTTTCAATTGAGTCTCCAGCACACCAATCTCAGACTCGACGACTGAGGACGCGGCTACTAATACTTCCTTCTCGGCAGCGAGACGGGTGCGATCTTCGTCCGCCGCAGTGGCCGAAGCTTCTAGATCGTCGAGTGCCTGATTCAGCCGCGCCAACTCGTTAATCAGCAATGATTCGGTGTCGCGCAGGATTGACTGCTCCAGCTTCCAATCGCTCTGTTCTTCAGAAATAATCTGGCGCGTCTGGACCCATTTGTCCAGGGCGTTACGGGTTTCGAGGATCCGGTCCGTCGCGCAGAGCGGTAATGCCGCAGCCAGCACTGCGAACCCGAGTGCAGTGATTAATCGAGTATGCATAGATGTTGGGAATTAGAATTCAACCGAGGCCTTGAAATTGAGCGTGCGGCCTTGTGTGTAGTAGGCATTGCCGGTGCTCACCAAATCTACAGTATCAAATAGATTGTTAGCTGTCACTTGGAAGTTCCAGGCAGGCGCGTCAAGACCTTTGGTAAACTTTCCACGCCAGCCGACGAAAAGTGCGGTTTCCATGTGATCCTGAAGCCAGATCTCATGGGTGCGTGGCGCTGTGTCACCGATATCGTTGAAACTACCGTTCATATCGTTATCGAGACCGAGCACGTCTTCCTGGCCATCGAAATCAAGATCCTCGTAGAGCGTATCGTAAAGGCCTTCAGAACGGTATTTCTGGTTCGCACCCAGATACCAGCCCTTAAGGCCGCCCTCCTTGAAGGAATAACGGACGGTCAAATTCGCATTGTGATGGGCCGTGCCAGGAAGTGTCTGGTCGTCCAGAATACCGCCTGCGGTTTCCTTGTAATAGCTGTCGACATAGGCGTAACCGAGGAAGAGCGAGAGGTTGGGAGTCGGGTTATAGTAGAGATCGAGTTCGATACCTTCACTGATGACAGTGCTGCCGGCGACATTTCCGCCGAGCGGATCGATACTCCCGGTATCACCAGGTCCTGTTGCGTCCGGATATAGCAGTGGATTATCGGAATAAGGATAGAGCACTTCGAGAATGGCGTAACTGAAGTCACTCTTACGTTCGTTCTCTTTTTCAATGTGGAAGACGATCAGCTGACCGTTGAGCTTGCCATCCAACAGATCGAATTTTATACCACCTTCGAGGCCAGTGCCCGTTTCGGCGGGTACGGAATCGCCATTGGGATCCAGCGCCCAGCCGTTGGGCGACTCGATCGACTTAGCGTAATTGGCAAAGACACCGATGTTATCGTGCAGCCAAAAAAGCACACCCAGCGAAGGACTCGTATGAGAAAAATCCTCGTCGATCTTCGTGTTCAATATACCGGCCTGAATATCCGAAACAGTCGATTGCACATTGATTCGGTCGAAGCGAACACCTGCCAGAGTGTGCAAACGGCCATGCATGTATTTCCCCTGTAAAGCCATCCAAAGCGCTCGGGCATCAACTGTGGATTCTCGCTCTTGCGCGAGGAACCAACCGACGCCATCGCGTCCAGCACGACTGGTGAATACAGAATCTGTCAATATGCTACCCGTCACATTATTTTCACCTGTGGTGTTGTAGTCCACACCGTTCGTGTTGCCGCTGTTGACTTGCGAGAAGTCTTCTTGCTGGTCAGATCCGGCAAATGTACCGTCCACATTCGGAGTGACCGCCAGAAGGCGCTCTTGGTATTCGCTGCTTTCGCGGCTATCGAGGTCGAGACCCAGTAGCACTTGCTGCTCCGTTCCCCATATCTCTTTTGTCCACGACAAGGTACCGCGTAAAGCAGTTGTATCATCACTATTTTCACCCCTTTGCCAAAAAGGAGAGATGAAGAAACCATCGGCATAGGCACGTGCACCCGTCCCATCGTCACGCTGCACCGCGCGTCCATTGTTAACTCGCTGCGTCAGGTAGATATTACGAGGATCCCCTCGATTCATTAGATCCGTGTTTTGTTCTTCGCGAGCGATCGCAATCTTACCCTCTAAATCATCGGAAAAGGAATGCGTGACATCGGCCATTGCAAAAAAGCCGTCCACATCACGCTGATTCATCGAGAGCGTGCCGCCCTTTTCCGGCGAGGTGCCGTCGTGCCCGGGAGCGCCATAGCTGACCAAATATGGATCTCCATCAGCGACATCTTCCGGGTTGGGAATGAGGATTTGCCGGTTATAGAAATCCTTGATGTCCTGTTTCGAGGTAAAGAAATCCGGAACACGGTTATTATTCGTGCCGTTGTTGTTACTCAAAGGAGCGAGACCGAAACCGTCATTATAGTTTATAAGGTAATTGAGTGTGCTACTGTCGAGCAGGTCGACGATATCCGCCGTGGCAGGCATTCCTCGAAGCATACCAGTGTAGCCATATTGCCCCGTCAGGTCTTGGTAAAGCGAAGGTGGGGAGTTGCGAGATTCCCAGACACCTTCCACATGCAATTGGATTTGAGTCTTCTTGGTAGGACGGTAGGTTACTGCGATGGTGGCACCATCAAACTCCTTTTCCTTATAATCCTGATCATAAGTCTGCTCTTGATGCGCGCCCATGATACGAACGGCAAACTGGTCATTGATCACGTAGTTCGTGTCGTAGCTACTGCCGAAAAATTCATTTTCTCCAACGATGAAATCGAGCTGCGTCTCGTTTTCACCAAAGGATGCACGCTTGGCAAGAAAGTTAGCCTTACCACCGGGAGCCGCTTGGCCATAAATCAAACTATTCGCTCCGCGCACGACATCGACGCGGCTCACATTATAGCTGTTCTGCGACAACTGGCGTGGCATGAATTCAAAGAGCTGAAAACGGGTGAGTAAACCACGAAAGCGGAGCAAGCGGTTACTGAAACTTTCCTCCTCGGCCTCAATGCTGGGGACAACGCTACCGAGGTCTTCAACACCAAAAAGATTGAGGTCGTCGATCAAATCCTGATTCACGACCGAGATTGTCATCGGCGTGTTTTTGATCAATTGATTCGTCCGTGTGCCTGCGAGCGAATTGGCCGAATAGTAGCCCTGGTCACGCTCGGCGGAGACCACGAAGTCAGGCAGAATCTGGAAGACCTCTTCATCCATCGGGGTGTCGGACTCAATATTCTCAGTAGGCAACGCAACGGTCGCACTGTTACCAGACGTGTCTTCCGACATGGTCGCTGTATCGTTTTTCGCTTCGGGCAGGACGAAGACGGGGGCATCTGCCTCCACTTCTGCAAATGCGTTTGCAGCGGCAAGCAGGCAAACTATCAGAGGGAGCGAGTAGGCTTTGTTTTGGGGATCTTTCATGATGGGATATTAGTTAGGGAAAAGAGAGCTCGCAGCATTAGTCCACGACGGGATGGCTAAGGGTGAAGCTATCAACTGTCACGTAGTCGCCTTTCTGCCAAGCGGTGCCTCCGTTGGAAATTTGCTGGATCAAGCGGTAGCCGGAGAGTTGGACACCCTCTGGAATCATGCCATCTATTAATGGATTGATTTCCGGTTGGTCGCCCAATCTAAGGAAAACTTGCATTGAGCCAGCCTGACCAGATTGATCCAAATCAAAACGGATGCGAACATGTAGTGGCTCCAGCATAAGGACGCGTTCCACTTTGGCGATCTCAATATATTTTTCAGATGTCGCATCTTGATATTCGATCAGGATGTCTGTCTTGTTAAAATGCATTCGCACGCCGCCCAAGACGACGTCGTCCTTTCCTTTGTAACGCGTTCCTCTGGTATCGCGAAGATCAAAGCCTACCACCGCGCGGCCTTTCGCCTCATGCGTACGAGCAAAATCGGTACTCATGTACGACCATTCAACTTCATAGATACCTCTGGGCAATGCGGGGCCACTGAACTCATTGATGAGGAAAATCGAGTCATTATCACCCTCCGCATTCAGTTCGAGCCGGTTGCCCCAGATGCGAGCGGTCGGCTTATCGACAGTGGCGAGTGGAGTGCCTTGATCACTCAATGTTTGACTGAGTGGCGTATCGTCCGGGTAGTCGAAAGTCCATTTTTCAATGACCTCCGCTGTAGCCATTAGAACCGATGCGGCGGAGAGAAGACAAATTAAAGCGGATCGTTTCATGTGCGTTCGAAAATTCCTGAGTTACAGCGCACCTGTCGTCGCAGCACTTACCATACGATCTTGGGATGGCATCGAAGATTTGCCCAGCGCAACTTCAACCGTACATTGCCCGCCGGCAGGAATGATTGGTAGGCAGTGACTGTCGATTGCCTGACCTTCAACTAATACCCAGGCAACACCTTTGCAGACGCGGTCAGGATTTGTCACGGTGATGTGGTAGGTCGCACCACGGTAGCGTCGGCTCACGCTGAACCCCTCCCATGACTCGGGTATACATGGATCGATGAACAGTCCCTGGTGTGTCGGACGCAGGCCGAGGATGTATTGTGTGGCCGCTTGATAGGTCCAGGAGGCCGTTCCAGAAAGCCAGCTATTGCGACCTAGCCCGAACTGCGGGTGCTCATCACCCAGGATATTCTGCGCATAGCAGTAAGGCTCAACTTCGTAGGTCTCTATCGAATCGTTTTTCGCAGCCGGATTGATCTGGGAATAGTACTGGAAGGCGCGATCACCGCGGCCGAGTTTTGTCTCGGCGATCATGACCCACGGATTCGAGTGGAGGAAGATACCGCCATTCTCTTTCGCACCGGGAGGATAGGTGCTGACCCCACC
>ERZ887849.2943-NODE-2943-length-13390-cov-9.306562_pt1 | contig 13390 bp, 14 predicted proteins | sample MGYA00521267_ERZ887849 | MGnify/ENA primary metagenome ERZ887849 (study PRJEB32303, sample SAMEA104408601) | aquatic metagenome | biome: Brackish water; feature: Pelagic; material: water | place: Baltic Sea | collected 2014-06-06T16:11:00 | depth 2,863 m ... | reverse complement strand
TCTAATTCGGAAATCATGACCTCAGCCCATACAGTCTCATCATTGGTTCGAACTATTGAAAGATTTGGAGGTAAAGTTGCTTCAAATTCCTCTTTGACTTTCATAATTTCTGCCTTAGCATCAAGAGCATTGGCGCCAACTCGCAATCTTATCTCTAGCGTGACAGCGTCTTCGCCATTAACTTTTGCGAATGAAGAATAATCTTTAAAAGTTCTTCTGATCTCTCCGATATCACTTAATGTGACGACAGCATCTTGAGTGACTTTAATTGGAATGTTGTATACATCTTCTGCAGTTTCAAAAATACTTGGCACTTCGATATTAAATTTTCCAGAACCTGTATCTTGTGAGCCTCCAGGAATAATTACATTATTATTGCTAATTGCCGTGTAAAGCTGCCTGAGAGTAATTCCATATGTTTCCATTTTGGATTTATCAATAACTCCCTCAAGGACTTCTTCGGGCGCACCTTCAAGATCTGCACCCAGCACTTCACTAATTGCTTCTAATCTATCTTGCAATTCCCTTGCAATAAAAACTTTCTGTCTTAAAGAGGCTGAGCCCACTAAACTGAGGTTCATTACTGGAAACATTGCAAATGAATATTCTCTAATTTGAGGATCTTCTGCTTCCCTAGGAAGCTTGAATTTAACTTCTTCAACTGCTTGTTTTATGTCGTTGAGAGCAGTGTCTATGTCATACCCAACCTCAAATTCTGCAACGATTCTTGCGTAGCTTAGACGAGCAGACGAAGAGAGTTCTTGGATGCCAGGAACACTTCTTAACCTTGTTTCTAATGGCCGAGCAATTAATCTCGAGGCATCGCTTGGAGAAGCTCCATCTAGAAAGACGGAAACACTAACCAGAGGTAATTGAATATTTGGTTCGGCGGCAACGCCTAAGCTTGATCTTGCATAGGAGCCAGCAATAATTATAACTAGAGCTAATGCAAGGGTAGTTTTTGCTTTTGATAAAGCAAAATCTACTATTCCAATCATAGCTGAGTTACCTCAACAGCTTGACCATTTTCAACAAAACCTTGACCTCTAACTATTAGATTGGTTGAGTTAGGTATTCCTGAAACCCAAATTCCCTCTTCAGTATCTTCAATAATACTTACGGGAAGAAACTCTACAACATTATCAGCATTAACTTTTCTTACACCTAAAATACCTTCATCGGAGAGAAGTAAAATAGATGGAGATATTTTATTAGCGAGAATTTTGTTGGTGGTAATTTCCATGGTGCCGGTAATCCCATTCCTAATTGAGCCTTGGGGATTTTTTACCTCCACTTCGACTCTAAAGCTTCTTGTTGAGGGGGTGGCGCTTTTTGATACAAAGCTGAGCTTGCTCGTAATTATTTCTCCGGTTGCCAGTTTGATCGAAACACTTTGACCTTTCACAACGCTCTTAATATCTGCTTCCGGAACTTCTGCAACAAAAGTTAGGGGATCCAGTTCAATAATTACAGCACAGACTTCTCCTCGACTTAATAAATTACCGGGCTTTACGATTCTTTCGATATAACCTCTAAAAGGAGCCTTTACTTCTGTTCTATTAAGTTCCACGACACCAAGCTTACAGAGCACTTCATCTTTATTTACCCACTGACCTTGAGAAATATTGTGCGGCATTACTTCGCCTGAAGTTTTTGCCATTACTTGGACTCTTTTTTCAGAGGTAGCAGATGCATTTAAAGTAATTTTAGGAGCAAAGAGCGCAGCAGAACTTTCGGCAATAATCACCGAAGTGAGTCCATTTTTATCTTTAATCTCAGGAGCAGAGTCATCAACAAATTGACCAGAAATCATCCAAATGATTATGGGAATAAGTATATAGAGTGAAATCCTTACGTTTTTTGACATATTTTGTATTATTACCTTTATCAAGTCTTAGAAAAAAGAAAATTATTATAGTTCATGACTTTTGTAAAATATACTTTACAAATTATAGATCGTGTTTTTTTCTTAGGCTTGCCAGAAGATCTAAGTCTAAAGGCTCTGCAGCATCTTGCATATCCTTCAGGCTAATATCAAAAGACTTACCATTGCCCATTTCCTTTATCAGCCGGAAATATACTTTTGAAAAAGCTTTTAAAGCATTTGCATTGTTCGACGAGTTAATAATATCCCAGCCTACTTCTCGTGCAGCCCAATAAATAATGGGAGCAGTCCAAGGAAATTCCTGTCTTGGAGAAAAAGATTTTTGCGCCTCAATAAATGCTTCTTGCACAGATGGAATATCTAGTGACTCAATTGAATCCCCGCATGCCTTAATGACCTCGGTAAGAGTAGGAAGGTAATCGTTTGATTGAATAACCACTTCTGCTGCATGATCTATGCCGGAGGGAGGGAATTTTTTTAAGCTTTCCGCCCAGAGTCTTTTTGCTTCACTTAATCTCTCGTCTGTTCCAAATACTTTATAAAATTGATAGTGATAGGAAAGTTCAAGCTTTAAAAACAAATTATCAATGGCCTCAACAAATTTTTGTCGATCAAAGCTCGAGGTTTTCGGCCCACGACCCATCTTTGGTCCTTTCGTCGAATTTTTGTGTAAATTCTCCTGGCTCATTATGTCTTTTAGTTTTTTTGTCATTTTTTTCTTCGTAAGACCCAATCAATTCTTTTCTCTTCACAAAGTCAACAAACTTTGAATTCCAAGATCTTAAGGCTGTTCCATTCTCCTTCCAATACAGTATAAACTCCTTCAGATGTTTTAAAGCATCTACTTTGGAGACATGGGCTAATTCAAGAATATCAAATACATCTGAAGAAGGGGTCCATTGATCATCAATGCATACAGGCAAGCCTTTATTTCCTGAATTCTCTTTAACCCATTCTCGTCTGATAAAGTCGACAAATAATACATTCCAGTTATCTCGGAGCTGATTCTTTTCTAACCAGTACATTTTAAATTCATTAATTTTATTATCAATAAAAATTCTATTGATTCCTCCCATACTTAATACTTCATAGGCTTGTATAGATGGATTCCAGGCACTCTCAAGTTTTCTTCTGCTGGCTGCAATATTGTTACTTGGTAATTTCAACTTATACACTTGAGCTTGTTGAGGAGGCGTATCAGACTCTTGTGTTGCAGGCTTAATAAGTTTTAAGCCAATTAATCTATGGATATTTGCTGCAATTTTTGCGTTATCTAAAAATATTAAACTATCTTGCAAAGCACGCACAATCTCTTGCTCTACCATGCTCTCAGTGCTGAGTTCTTTTGCTGCAGCTAAGACAACAGCAGTTTCAACGCCAAGGGTTTCAGCTTCTTGAGTGGAAAATGTAAAATGCTCCTTGCTCAACTATCCTCGCCTCTGTTGAACAGCTTCGCTCATGCGTTGCAGGCATTCAAGAGTATCGGACCAATTCATACAAGCATCAGTAATGCTTTGACCATATGTAAGATTGTCTGTAATTTTTTGATTACCTTCGACTAAATGACTTTCTAGCATTAAACCTCTTAACGCAGTATTTCCCTGGGAGACCTGGAGAGCTAAATTCTCCACAACCTCCTTTTGTTTTTTAAACTCTTTCTGGCTGTTGCCGTGACTGGCATCTACCATAATGGATTCATTGACATCAGCCTCAGTCAAGGCAGTTAAAGTTTTTTGTATTTCTGCTTCTTCAAAATTAGGTTCTTTCCCACCTCTTAAGATGATGTGGGCATCTGAATTTCCAGATGTCTTGTAAATAGAAACTCGACCATCTTTGGTATTTGAAAAGAATACATGCGGATGATTGGCAGCCTGAATTCCGTCTATGGCAGGCTTTAATGCGCCAGTTGTTCCGTTTTTAATCCCCATTGGACAAGAGATTCCTGAGGCAAGCTCTCTATGGGATTGACTTTCAGCAGTTCGAGCTCCAATAGCTCCCCATGAGACTAAATCAGCAACATATTGAGGTGAAATAGGGTCTAAAAATTCTGTTCCCACTGGTAGCCCAATGTCTGTGATCTCTTTCAAGATTTCTCTAGCCAGCATTAAACCTTTATTGGCATTGTAACTTTCATCCATATCAGGATCATTGATCAATCCTTTCCAGCCAACAGTTGTCCTGGGTTTTTCAAAATAAACTCGCATGACAATCAAGAGCGTTGATTGAAAAGATTCCTTAGCCTTGAGTAGCAAATGAGCATATTCCATGGCAGATTTTTTATCATGAATTGAACATGGGCCACATACAACAATCATCCGATCATCTTTTCCATGCAATACTTGGCTTATTTCATGCCTTGTTCCATAAACTAGCTTTGCAATATCATCGGTAACTGGGTGAGCGGCAATAACATCATTCGGCGTTATTAAATCGAATTTTTCAACAATTCTAGTGTTGTCTGTGTGGTATATAGATTCCATAAGAAGAAATCTTAATGCAATTAAATAAAAAAAGTAGCCTTTGGTGAATCAAGTTACGATTTTTTGAATGTTCCGTTAGAGGCTTGAAATCAACATTTTTCTTCGAAATCACAAGATGTTGTGTTAAAAAGAGCTTACAATGACCCTATCTTGTATTTATTGAACTTATGAAGGCTCAAGCGCAACTAGAATTCCCTCTTTTTAAAGGGGAGGCTATGACTCAGTTACCTGAGGATCTATTTATACCGCCAGAAGCCTTGGAAATCTATTTAGAAGATTTTTCTGGCCCAATGGATGTATTGCTTTATCTCATTCAGAAAAAAGATATAGATATTTTAGACCTAGATTTATCAGAAATCACAGGACAATATATCCAATACATTGATTTAATGGATGCGTTAAAAATTGAATTAGCTGCAGATTATCTTGTTATGGCAGCAACTTTGACTCAGATAAAGTCTAGAATGCTCATTCCTCAGTCAGAGGAGGAAGAGGAAGAGCGGGATCCTAGATCAGAGTTAATTAGAAGATTGCAGGAATATCAAAGATTTAAGTCAGCATCGGAATCTATTTCCAATCTTCCGAGAGTAGACAGAGATTTTTTTATTGCATCAGCAGCCCTGCCAACTTTTCGAGAGCAGAGCCCTAAAATTGAAATTAGCGCTAGCGAACTTGCAGAAATTTTTCAGGAAGCATCCACGAGACCAAAATTCTCTGCCCATCATGAGATTCGGTTTGAGGAGCTATCGACACAAGATAGAATCGCATTAATTCTATCTATTTTAAGCAAACAGAACGTAATTCAATTCTTTCAAACTTATCAAAAACAAGAGGGCAACCAAGGAGTGGTTGTTTCATTATTAGCATCATTGGACCTTGCCAAGGATGGGCATGTCGAATTGATTCAAAATGAAGATTCTAACCAGCTTTACATTAAATCTACAAACAGAGGGTTTCACTAAATGAATACTTCCGAGAATTTAACCAATATTGTTGAATCTATTTTATTTGGAGCTGGTAGACCTATGAGGCTCTCAGAAATTAGATCTTTGCTTGGAACTCAAAATATAGACGCAGAACTGCCTAAGATTAAAATTGCAATCAATGCTCTTGAAGAGCGCTATCTTAGCAGTGCCCTAGAGATTAAAGAGGTTGCATCTGGATTCCGCTTGCAAATTAAGAATGAGTATGGAGATTATTTGTATCCCCTATGGAATGATAATTCGAGCAGACTTTCCAAGGCATTGATGGAGACTGTTTCGATCATTGCTTATAAGCAGCCAGTGACCAGAGGAGATATTGAGGATGTTCGCGGTGTTAGTGTTAGCAGTCAAATGATCAGGTCCCTGCTTGATAGAGAATGGATTAAAACAACCGGCTACAGAGATGCTCCAGGCCGACCGGCTCTTTATGAGACCACTAAGATGTTTTTAAATGATTTAAATTTAAAAACATTAAATGATTTACCTCCACTGCCAGAAGCTCTTCCTGTCGAGGATGCGTTAGATCAGTTAGAAGCAGGCTAAGAAATGCTGCGCTTGCAGAAATATTTAGCTCAAGCAGGCTTGGGTTCAAGACGTTCATGTGAGCAACTCATTAAGGATAGAAAAATCCTTGTGAATGGCGATGTTGCTGAACTTGGTGCAAAGGTCTCAGAATCTGACGAAGTTTACTGTGAAGGAAAAAAAGTAAGCTTAAAAATTGCAGATCTAAAAGTTATCATGCTGAATAAACCTCCCGGCGTTTTATCTTCACGCAAAGACGAAAAAAAAATAAAACTAGTTTTTGATTATTTGCCCAAAACTCATAACGAACCTGATTGGATAGCTGTAGGTCGGCTTGATATCAATACATCAGGGCTAATGCTATTTACTAATGATGGAACCTTGGCGCATCAGCTAATGCATCCATCTTTTGAGGTTGATAGAGAATACCTTGTTAGAGCCAGAGGAAATTTTGATGAGCAAAAGAAAAAAAATATGCTGGCAGGCGTAACCATTGAGGATGAAATTTATAAATTTTCTGACGTAGTTCCTGGAGAAAAACAAAGCTCTAATCAGTGGTTTTCAGTATGCATGCTTACAGGAAAGAATCGAGAAGTTCGAAAGCTTTTTGAATCTCAGGATTTAGAGGTGAGTCGACTCAAGAGAGTTCGAATTGGGCCAATTTTTTTACCCTCCACTCTCCGAGAAGGAGCTTGTGCCAATTTAACACAATCTCAAATAAAAGAGCTTCAAGAGTATGGAAAGTAAAAAAAGCTTATGAGCAGTTTAGTCCCTGGAGAACTTACCTGAGTTTAATCATTGGAGTTCAAGTGATTAGAAAGCTCTGAAAATTCAAAATAGCTTTGTGGTGAGTTAGAGCTTTCTTTGTCAAAGAACCATAAATAGCAATCTAATAATTCTTTTGGAGACTTCAAAGTATTGGGATCTTCTGCTGGATAGGCTGATGCCCTCATATTAGTTCTTGTTTTTCCTGGGTCAAAATTAAATACTTTAATATTGGTGGTTATTTCAAGCTCGTCTTTAAAAATTTCTGCTAAGCCTTTAATGCCAAACTTTGAGACTGAATATGCCCCCCAAAAACTTCTACCTTTATTAGCAACTCCTGATGAGGTAAAGATTAGTCTTGGGAGAGATGCACTTTCTAATAATACTTTTAATGTCTTTGTGAGGATAAAGGGAGCGCGCAAATTTACTTTCATTACTTCGTCCCAGCTTGATAGGTCATAGTCTTCAAGAGAGGACATAGTTCCTAGAATTGCAGCGTTATGAATGATGCCATCCAGCACTTCAAATTCCTGACTGATTGCAATTAATATTTCTTGGGCCGCTTCGTTGCTCAGCAACGCCAAATCAGCTTCTATGATGAGATGTTTTTGTGACGCATGAGAATGATCTAAAAGGTCATAGACCTCATCAAGCTTCGTAGAATTTCTTCCAAGCAAAATAACATTTGCTCCAAGCTTTGAGAATTCTATTGCCAAGCTTTTGCCTATGCCATCTGAGGATCCCGTAATTAATATTGATTTATTTAAAATGCTCATTTTTGACTACGCTTTTATTAGATCAATTAAATCTATTGGATGGTTAGCTCCTTGAATACTTTTATCATGCTCACCAATCTTAAGAGAGTAGCCAAAATAACAAGCTATAACTCTTGTGCCTGCATTAATACCCGCTTCTAAGTCTTTCATATGATCGCCTACATATATGCAGTCACTGGGACTGATACCTAAATCTTCACATCCCTTTAAAATTCCTTCTGGATTAGGTTTAATCTTATTTATATGGTCTGGGCACACCAAAGTGCAACAATTCTTAAAAGCTGGCTCATTTTGTAGAATTGGTCCAGCAAACCTAAGCGGCTTATTAGTAACTACTCCATAGGGAATCTTAAGCTCTAGCAGATAATCAAGAGCATCTGAAATACCAGCAAAGGCACTTCCATACACCAAAGAATTCTTTTCATACTCAATTAAAAGCTCTTCTCTTAGTTGAGCACAGTCGTCATGCGATTCTTCTATTCCAAAACCCAGGCTAACCAACTTCCAACTTCCATCAGAAACATGACTCCTAATTATCTCTGGATCAAGCTCTGGTCGATTATATTTTTGTAGCAAGGTATTCAAGCTCACGATAAAGTCTGGAGCAGAATCAAGAAGAGTGCCATCAAGATCAAACAATACTCCTTTAGGCATTTTTTGAGCCATGCATCATATAGTTAACGCCAAGATCATTGTTTAATTGAGCTGTATGAAAGATTGGATTGTAAAACATGCCTTTACTTTCTTTGAGCTTAATCCCGGCAGTTCGCATATATTTCTCTAGCTCAGCGGGCTTGATAAATTTACTCCATTCATGAGTTCCTTTGGGGAGAATATTAAAAATATATTCTGCTCCCAAAATTGCCGTTACAAATGAACGTGGATTTCTGTTTAGCGTGGATAAAAACATTTCACCTTTAGGTTTTAATAGTTTTGCGCAAGCATCAATAAGCTGCCCAGGATCTGGCACATGTTCAATCACCTCGAGGCAGGCTACCACATCGAAAGACTCTGGCTCTTTAATAGCTAGATCTTCAGCACGCGTCATCATATAAGAAATAGTTTTTCCTGTTTTTTTTGCATGGAGCTTCGCAACTTCTATGTTTGCTTCCGTTACATCAATTGCTGTGACAGATGCTCCCATAGATTCAAAAGCCTCAGCTAACAAACCGCCTCCACAGCCCACATCAAGAACTTTTAAACCTTTCAGAGAAATTTTTTGATCAATATAGTTAGCTCTTAAGGGATTAATCACATGCAGCGGCTTAAAGTTGCCAGTGGGATCCCACCAACTGTCTGCAATTGCTGCAAACTTATTTACCTCATTTTGATCAATATTCTGATTCATAGCTTAATTTTTTTTTCAAAGTGGAAGATTACATCATTGCATGTAAAAATAGAAAATATTTATTTTTTTTGGAGCCTTTAAATAAATGTTAAAAAATCCTGTCGCAATTGTTACTGGTGGAAGTAGAGGTGTTGGAGCTGCAACTGCAAAAATTCTCTCTGCTAATGGTTGGAATGTTTTAATTACCTGCTCTTCCTCGATTGAGGCAGCGGAAATTGTGGCAGCAGAATGTTCAAGCAAGACAGCAGAAGTCATAGCCATTAAGGCAGATGTTGCCAATGATGGAGATTGCATCCGAACAGTTGAAGAGGCCATAAATAAATGGGGAAGAGTTGATGCGCTTGTAAATAATGCAGGAACAACAAAGTTTGTATGGGATCACGGAAATCTTGGGGGTATTGATGCTGTAGATTTTCAAAAAATCTATTCGGTTAATGTTATTGGCCCATTTCAGATGGTTAGAGCATCAAAGACACATTTGCTAAATAGCGACAATCCAAGTGTTGTTAATATTTCTTCCATAGCAGGCATCAAAGGAATTGGAAGCTCAATAGCCTATGCTGCATCAAAAGGTGCTCTCAATTCTATGACTCTATCTATGGCAAGAAACCTTGGGCCCATAAGAGTAAATGCTGTGTGCCCTGGATTCATTGAAGGAGAATGGTTAAAAAAAGGCATGGGCGAAGAAAGATTTGAAGCAACAAAACAACACATTATAAATACCTCTCCATTGGGTAAAACCTGTTCACCCGAATCCATAGCTGAGATTATTTATAATTTAATCGTTGCAAGCGAGCTTGTTACTGGCCAGTTAATTACAGTAGATGGCGGCGTTAGCCTGAATTTATAAAAGGTTTTATTGTGATGAGAATTATTAAAAATACAATTGCATTACTGTAGCTCAACTACATTTAATTTGCTTTAACATCATTGGAGCTAAAGCTTTCTTAGAAATTGTTGACAAGACCCAGTAAATCAACTGAAATGAACTACAAAGAATTAAGCCTTGATAAATTTATGATTATAGCTGCATTAAAATCTCCAGACGCGACAGATCTTCGTTCTGTTATTCATCCTGAAACATTATCTAAGTTAATTGAATTAGAAGGCACATCGATGATGTTTGAGTCAGGTATCGGCAAAGGCATTAATGTTTCTGATGAAGCTCTAACAACTCTTGGTCTGATATGCAGTTCTAGAGATGATTGTCTTAACAAAGGCAATGTAATTATTACTCCATCTCCTCTTACCTCTTCTGAGACAAGCCAAATTCAGCCAGGCGCATCCGTCATTGGTATGCTCAATCCCTTTTACGCTCAGGATGAACTCAAGGCGATGGCAGCCGCAAAATTGAATGCTGTGAGCATGGAATTTATTCCAAGAATCACCAGAGCTCAAAAAATGGATGTCTTAAGCTCGCAAGCAAATCTTGCTGGTTACGCTGCAGTGCTTGAAGCAGCTCAACACCTCAATTCTGCTTTACCAATGATGATGACTGCAGCAGGAACCCTTAAGCCTGCCAGAGTATTTGTAATAGGCGTAGGAGTTGCCGGATTGCAAGCCATCGCAACCGCAAAAAGACTTGGAGCTAGGGTAGAAGCATTTGATACAAGAGATGTGGTTGAAGAGCAGGTGAAATCGTTGGGCGCTAAATTCGTAAAAATAGATTTGGGCGAAACAGGTCAAACTGACCAAGGCTATGCAAAAGAATTAACAGAAGAGCAGATTGCAAAACAAAAGGAACTGCAAAGTTTGGTTTGCGCAAGATCTGATATTGTTATTACTACCGCTCAAATATTTGGAAGACCAGCACCAAGGATTATTGATGAAGCCACCATTAAGCAAATGAAACCAGGCAGCGTTATTCTTGATATGGCTGTTGAGACTGGTGGAAACGTCGAGGGATCTGTTGTTGATGAGGTAATAGATATCAATGGTGTAAAAGTTGTTGGAGTTTCCAATCTTTCTTCAAGGGTTTCTAATCATGCTTCTTTTGCGCTATCAAATAATATTATCAATTGGATTACAGATTTTTATGACCCAGAATCTGGCGCACTAAATTTTGATTTCGAGGATGAGGTGATACAAAGTAGCGTATTAGTGTTTGGTGGTGAAATTAAGAATGAGAGGTTTGCATAATGGAAATGTATATTTTATTAGGGTTCGTTTTATTGTTATCTATATTTCTGGGATTAGAGCTTATCGCAAAAGTTCCCAGCACTTTGCATACACCTTTAATGTCCGGAGCTAATGCTATTTCTGGCATTGCTTTGGTTGGAGCTCTAATGCTTTCTGGTGATGGCCAAACTCAAAATCTTTTAGCTTTTGGAGCAATTTTATTTGCCTCAATAAATGTTTTTGGCGGTTATCTTGTAACCAACAGAATGCTTAGCATGTTTAAAAAGAAATAATCTTATGGAATCTATAACTAATATTTCAGCAATTCAAAATCTTGTTTACATAGGATCCTCAGTTTTATTTATTCTTGGTATCAAAATGCTAGGGAAAGAGGCTACTGCTGTAAAAGGTAATTATTTATCGGCTTTAGCAATGTTTTCTGCTGTTGCTATTACCTGCCTAAGTCTAGAAATAGATTACAAGGTTATTGTTGCAGGAGTTCTTCTTGGAGGCTTGATTGGCTCTGCAATAGCTATTAAGGTCAAGATGACTGCTATCCCAGAAATGGTCGCCTTATTTAATGGTTTTGGAGGACTGGCAACATTTCTAATTGCATGGTCTCAGTTTAACACTCCAGACAACTCAGTATTTCAGCACGCATTAATCATGCTAACAGTTTATATCGGCGGCATAACCTTCTCAGGGTCATTGGTAGCATACGGAAAATTATCAGAACGTATAAAATTAGGCAAAGGATCGTGGGTTACAAATGTATTGATTTCATTTTTTTACCTAAGCCTTCCAGCCTTGGTTTATGTAATATTTGAACCATCTATCTCAACAGTTCTTCCATCAGTGCCTTCTTACTTTTTATTCTTTTTAGGGCTAACTTTAATTGCTGGTTTGGGATTTGTGACGCCAATAGGTGGCGGTGATATGCCGGTCGTTATCTCACTTTTGAACTCTCTCTCAGGTATTGCTGCTGCATTTGCAGGTCTCCTGCTCTTGAATAATGTTTTGATTGTTGCTGGCTCGCTTGTTGGAGCCAGTGGATTAATCCTTACCGTTATTATGGCCAAGGCTATGAATAGAACAATCGGTAACATTTTATTTGTTGGCTATGCCTCAGCAACGCAATCTTCAGGAAAAGTTGAGCAAGGAGAGGTTAAGCCTATCAGCGCTGAAGATGCCTATTTAATTTTAGAGAATGCTTCTTCTGTTTTAATTGTTCCAGGGTATGGAATGGCTGTAGCGCAAGCTCAGCATGTTGTGAGAGAGAAATGGGCGAACTATTAGAGGAAAATGGTACCGAAGTTAAGTATGGAATCCACCCTGTTGCAGGAAGAATGCCTGGCCACATGAACGTATTACTTGCAGAAGCAAATGTTTCCTACGATCTTTTGGCAGAGCCTGATGACGTAAACCCAGCCATGGACTCTGTTGATGTTGCTATTGTTATTGGTGCCAATGATGTTGTTAACCCATCTGCTACTGAAGAAGAAGGAAGTCCAATTTATGGAATGCCTATTATCGAAGTGCATAATGCTAAAACTGTTTTTGTTCTTAAAAGATCAATGTCTTCTGGTTTTGCTGGCGTTCAGAATCCACTGTTTTTCCGAGAAAATACGCGAATGTTATTTGGTGATGCAAAAGAGTCAATCGGCTTAGTTGTCTCCGAATTTAAAGACTAAATAACTCTCTAAGTATGGTAAAATTTCACTAGAAATAGTGGAATTTTCACTATACATAAACTAACGTTTCTAGGCTTTAAAAATGACTGATTTTGCAAAAGAAATCCTACCAATTAATATCGAAGATGAGCTTAAGCAATCATTCCTAAGCTATGCCTACAGCGTTATCCACAGTAGGGCTTTGCCAGACGTTAGAGATGGCCTGAAACCAGTCCACAGACGAATTCTATTTGCGATGCATATCCTGAGAAATACTTACAGACAACCATACAAAAAATCTGCCAGAGTGGTTGGCGATGTTATCGGAAAATACCATCCTCACGGAGACTCTGCCGTTTATGAGGCAATGGTCAGGATGGCTCAAGATTTTTCCATGAGATATATGTTAGTTGAGGGTCAGGGGAACTTTGGTTCAATAGATGGTGATTCCCCAGCAGCTATGAGATATACCGAAGTCAGAATGGCTAAAATCACTGACATGATCCTAAATGATTTAGACAAAGACACTGTGAGTTTCTCCCCTAATTATGATGGCAGCGAACAAATCCCAGATGTTATGCCCACAAGAATTCCAGCTTTGCTGGTAAATGGTTCTTCTGGTATTGCTGTTGGAATGGCAACCAATGTCCCACCTCATAATTTAACCGAGGTGCTAAATGCTTGTTTACTTTTGCTTGATAATCCAAAAGCTAGCATAGATGACATCATTCAAATTATTACGGGTCCAGATTTTCCAACTGGTGGGACCATTGATGGCAGAGCAGGAATTTATCAAGGCTATAAAACTGGTCGAGGCATTGTGCATGTTCGCGCTAAAACCTC
>ERZ887849.2942-NODE-2942-length-13395-cov-7.230360_pt1 | contig 13395 bp, 13 predicted proteins | sample MGYA00521267_ERZ887849 | MGnify/ENA primary metagenome ERZ887849 (study PRJEB32303, sample SAMEA104408601) | aquatic metagenome | biome: Brackish water; feature: Pelagic; material: water | place: Baltic Sea | collected 2014-06-06T16:11:00 | depth 2,863 m ... | reverse complement strand
AAACTCATGACTATCGGACTCGGTTTAATCGGCGTCGGAAACCACGGACGGCATCACTTGCACGAATTTTCGCGGCTGACTGATTGCCAACCTCGGCTCGTGTGCGATCTCGAATCCGAACACGTCGCGCTCGCGCAAAAGGATTTCCCCGGAGTCACCTCCACTGATGCCGCGACTCTCGCGGCAAGCGATGATATCGATGCGGTCGTCATCTGCACCCCAGCGGAAAACCATCGTGCTCTGGTCCAACTGGCCCTGGATCATCACAAGCATGTGTTGATCGAAAAACCCCTCGCGCATGATCCGATCGACGCGCGAGCTATTGCCACATTAGCCGAAGATCATCCCGAGCAAGTCGTGATGGTCGGACACTGCGAAAGGTTTGATCGTGCTTATCTCGATGCCCGCCGCGCGATCGACGATGGCGAAGTCGGCACCCCGCGTTTCATTTCCGCCAGCCGCTTAGCACCGCACCATCTAAACAATCCCGAATGGGTTCTGGGCCCGCTCGATACCGCCGTCCACGACATCGATCTCATCCTCTGGTTGATGGGTGACAAACCGGTCAGCGTCACGGCGCATGCCGCTGCACGCGCCGAGGGAGCAGCGTGGGATCATGTGACCTATGATATTCGATTCGCCAACGGCGCACTCGCCCAGGGGCACATCGGTTGGATCGATTTTCAGAGTAGTTACCCTCTCGCGCACAATGCGCACCCACGCCTCTTCCTCGATGGCACCGGCGGCTGTCTCAACGTCGATCTCTGGTCACGCCCCGTCGCTGTTCACAACAGTTCGGCTAACCGCTATTTCTGGCCCGACGATGTGGTCATCGGCTATGGCAATTACAGCACAGTCGTCACGGCAGCCGATGCGGCCTTTCTCAATGCGATCAAAACTGGCGGCCCCTCGCCCATGAACGCCTCCGATGCCGCCGCCGCCCTCGAAGTCGCGCATGCCGCTCACCAATCCGCCAGTAACAATGGAGCGCTCATCACCCTCAATTCGCAATGAACCCAGCCGAACCTAAACCTCTTCTCGAAAACATGACCTGGCCTGAAGCGCGTCGCGCGGCTCAAGCTAGTCGTGTCGTGCTTCTCCCCGTCGGCGCGATCGAGCAACACGGTCCTCACCTCCCCGTCGATGTGGACAACCGCATCGTCACTTGGATCTGCGATGAGGCCGCGCGCCAGCGTCCCGATCTCATCATGAGTGTGCCGCCGATTCACTACGGTTTTAACACCCACAACATGGCGTTTCCCGGCACGGTCTCGGTCGAAGTCGAACACTTCGTCAACTACGTGGCCGATGTATGCCGCAGCTTTGTCAAACAAGGCCACAAAAGAATTATTCTAATCAACGGCCACGGTTCCAATTCCATGCCCTGCGCCCTCGTTTCACGCAAGATCGTCAATGAACACGACGATGCCCTCGCCGCCTCGATCAATCACTGGAATCTCGCCAGCGACCTCGCTGCGAAGATCCGCGAGACGCCCATAGGCGGCATGGCCCACGCGTGTGAATACGAGACTTCGTGGTATCTGCACCTCGCGCCCGATGAAGTTTATATGGATAAGGCCGTGGCCGATGTGCTCAAGAAACGCTCTAAAGATATCTGGGTCGATCTGATGGCTGGCGATGGCCCGGTGGCATTTATCGACGATTGGTCACGCGTCTCCAACGGCTCCGGGGTCGAAGGCGATCCCGCCACTGCAACCGCCGAAAAGGGGAAACTCTACGCCGAAGAAGAGGTGAAAAATCTCATTTCATTCTGCGCTGATTTTCAGGAAATGCCGATGAAACCACGCCGCGATTATACCGCGCGAGGCGATGACGCCAATCCTTACTATGACGCCTGATGCCGGCGCTAAACTCACGACCAGTTGGTCGCCGGAAGTAGAGGACCTGCCCTCGCTAACCGTTCATCGCGCGTGCGGACTTAATGCGGGTCCTCACCTTCTAATCACCGGCGGCGTCCACGGCGATGAATACGAAGGTCCCGCTGCCGCGACCCAATTTTCCCAATCCCTCGATCCAGAAAAACTCGCAGGCACGGTAACGGTCATTCCTGTCGTGAATGTCGCCGCGTGGCAGGCCCGAACGCGCTGCACGCCCATCGATCAGGGCAATCTCAATCGGGTGTTTCCCGGAAACCCTGAGGGGAATCCCACAGAAAAATTAGCCGCAGCGGTGTTTGAAAATTTCGTGCAACCAACCGATGCCGTGATCGATCTGCACAGCGGCGGAGCCGCAATCATACATTTACCAATGGTAGGCGTGCCGGGCACGGATGCTCGCGCTGCGTCCATCGTCGCTTCGTTCGATCATCGATTCTACAACTGGCGTATGCCGGACGTGACCGGAGTGTTGAGCAAGGAAGCCCACCGAGCCGGCAAGATCGCGATCGGTGTGGAATGGGGCGGCGGCGGTTTGCTCGATCCTGAAGGGGTGACCGCATTGGTCGCAGCGCTCGCGCGGAGTCTCAGCGCATTGGGCATGGGCGATGGCGGTTTCAATCCTCCGACGTTAACAGGTGCCTCTCCCCTGCCTCCACTCGCTGGCGATTACCAATCCAGCCCCGCCGATGGGATTTGGCAGGCTGAAGTCGAATTGCGCATGACAGTCACTGCGGGAAAAACCTTGGGTCGCCTGACTGATCTGCTCAGCGGCGAATCGATTGAGGTCAAGGCCGAGCGCAGCGGGGTGGTCGCAGCGCTCCCGCATCTAGTGTGGGTGCCGAAAGGCGCCCCACTCGCTTACATCGGATAAGCGTTCAGGCCGTAACTGGACCGCTCACGAGCCGGCAGATTAGCATAATCAAGCCGACGAAAACCAGAACGGGGATCCAGAGTGGAGCCAATGCTGTCGCGAAGGTGATCATGATAAACCCACCCACGGCAGCCACACCTACGAGCATGACGCCTAGCCCCAACGCGAAGCTCATCACTCCGCCCAAAATACCGAGCACGGCAGGAGCCATTTTAACCGCGATAATGGCGAGAAATATCAGGCCGAAAATTTTTAGGATGCTGTTCATGTCCTCATAACCCCGCTAAAACAAAAAAGTTGCAGACCAATTGGCCTGCAACTTGAGAAAATAGAAACTGAGAGGCGCGACTTACTTAGCTGCCTTACCACCGACGACGGCTTCAACTGCGCGGAGGAACGAATCGCTGAGCAGATTGACCGTCATATCCTGTGGCAGGTAACCGTCGATATTCTGAAAAGCGACAGCCATGGACTTAGCCACTTCGATGCGCACATAGGCCTCAGAACCTTCAGCCGAATAAGCGCTCAGCTTGAGACGAGTAGCTTCAGCTTCAGCCTTACCGAGAGCTTCGATCGCTTGAGCGCGGAGGAGAGCAGCTTGCTGTTCACCTTCAGCGGCGAGGACGTTGCGGTTCTTGTCAGCTTCAGCCGCGAGTTCCACTCGTCGAGCAGCAGCCGTTGCATCGAGCACCTGTTGCTCAGCTTGCTTCTGGGCGGAAAGAATACCGACTTCCTTATCTCGCTTCGCATCCACCACCGCTTTTTCGAAAGCGGCTTGGGCTTCGGCCTTCGCCTGTTCGGCTCGAGCTTCAGCCGCGAAAGTTTCTTCTTTCGCCCGCAAAGTGGCCTGAACCGCCACCTGCTTGGCTTTGATTTGCTCCACGTAGATTGGATCAAGTCCGATATGCTCGATCACAAAGTTTTCCACGATCACGCCGCGCTTACGCAGCTCGGCCTCGGGAGACATGAGCTTCGAAGAGATATCGCTCTGGAGTTTCACTAAGCCTTCACCCGAGTAGGCATCCAGGGCCTTGCGAGTCGTCGCTTGATCCTTCACCACGCGCATCAATTCGGGACGGAGAATCTTCTCTTCTACGTTACCTCGAATCTTCTTGTGCATATCCACGACAAACGCCGGATCACGACGCCAGCGGATGTTGAGCGAGACGCGCATATCCTGACCTTCCGAGGATTGCACCAAGTAGCTGTCGCGACGACGGCCTTCACCGTAAGTGTCGTTGGCTTGGTCGTTCATCACAAAGACCTGCGAGGACATATCGTATTTGAAAACCTTCTGCGTGAATCCGGGGATGAGCACGTAAGTCTTCGGCGGAAGCGCGTCCTCAAGCACACCCTCGGCCCACGTTTCCTTCACGCCGAGTTGGTTACCTTCCACGGTGCTGATATCGACCGCGAACACACTGGCGAAGACTAGGCCGACCAAAATGATTCCGGCGACGATGAGGGGGGTGACTGATTTCATAAAGTTAAAGGGTTACTTGCGGTTTTTGATGAGATAGATCGTGCAGGAGACGAGGTAGACGAGGAAGATGAACCCGATCAAAGGAAGGAGCAGACGGATCATCCCAATCTTCAGAAAAGCAACGAAACCTATCACCACGATCCATGCCCCGATGAATGCCGCGACAATCTTCCATGAGAACGGGTTCTTCGGATCTGGCTCAGGTTTCTTCGGGACAAGCTCAATGACCGGTTCAGGTTCAGACATAGTCCTATTGTGTAGTTGCCCCCGCCGTCGGGGCCAGCGTTGATTTCATCAATCCCAAACCACACTCCAGATTCAATTCCGGTCGTTTGCGCCATCATTGAGCGCGAGGGCCTCGTGCTCCTGGCTCAACGCCCAGCCCACAAGCACCTGGGAGGCAAATGGGAATTCCCCGGTGGAAAGGTCGAGCCAGGCGAATCGCCCCATGAAGCCCTGAAGCGTGAGATCAACGAAGAGCTCGGTTGCGACTTTGTTCCACGCGCTGAGCTTCCGCGCAGCGTGCATCGCTACGAAACGATAACGATTGAGATGATTCCCATCGTGGGACAGCTCGCCGAGTCCTCCACTGATCCGATCTATCACGAACACGAAGCGGTCGCCTGGGCACGGCCTGAAGAGCTCCCCGACTATGATCTCGCCCCGGCGGATTACCCTGTCGTCGAAGCCTATCGAGAACACCAGAGACTTCGGCCTAACGGATAGAATTTCGTTGGACGCGATCCGAATAACATTACAAAAAATAGCAGCACCACTGCCTAGCCGAACTCCCTCTCGTTACCGCTCATGAGCACGCTTACCCTCCCCTCCCTGACTGCGAACAATCGGCCCGTTGATACGAGCGAAGAAGCCTTTGGATGGCTGCGCTCATCGGAAGACCTGATCGGTGATCCGGTGGCCCTCAATGAGCGCCTTGATGAAGATGGCTACATCTACATTAAAAATTTCCTCCCGCAGGATATCGTGCAATCAGCCCGCATGTCCCTACTCAAGCGCCTGTCCGACGGTGGTTTTCTCGATCCCAACTATCCGATCGAAGAAGGCATTTCAAACGTCGAGAATCAGCCCAAGTTTATGCCGAATCTCGCCAACCCCAATCCGGAGGTCGCGCGCGCTGTCTTTGGCCCGGAGTTGACCAGATTTTACGCCAAGCTTTTTGGCGCTCCCATCCGCCACTTTGATTATGTGTGGGTGCGCTCACTCGGCAAAGCAGTCGGCACGCCTCCGCATTGCGATCTCGTTTACATGGGTCGAGGTTCGCATCAGTTGATGACCTGCTGGGTGCCCTACGGCGAAATCTCGCTAGAAGAAAGCCCTCTCATCCTTTTGGAAGGATCACATAAGCAGTCTGAGCGGATCAAAAATTACCTCACGCGCGACGTGGACGCCTACTGCGAAAATAAACCCAAACAGGTGAAGACAGTTAAGGAGGATGGCGGCTGGTATCAAAGCGGATCGCTCTCGACCAATCACATCACTCTCCGGGAGAAATTAGGCGGCCGCTGGCTGACAGCTCATTATCAGCAGGGCGATTTCCTCACCTTTCCGATGAACATGGTTCACGCTTCTTTGGACAATCAAACCAACAAGGTGCGCCTATCCACCGATACGCGCTATCAGCTCGCGAGTGAACCGATCGACGAGCGTTGGATCGGCGAAAATCCACCCGCGCATGGTCCGGCCGGCAAGCGTGGCCTGATCTGCTAAGCGATCAGTTTCGACCGAAGTTCGCCGTCAGTTCCAATTGACGCGCAATCAGCAGCGCGCGCGCCTCGCTAAGATTTTGAGCCGCCTCCAATCGTTCCTGCCTTACCGCATGCGTGGGTTCATCCGGATCACCACTCCGCAATCCCCCGTAGGCGATAATCTGCGCATCCTGTGGCAACACCGCCCAACGTGCCGAACGCTCGTGCACCGCCAGCGCACTGCGCACGACTTTTAGCATTTGCTCATCAAGCCTTGGCCTCTGGGCGCCACACGTTCTAGTTTAGTATCCTACCCATGCGCCCTAACATTCTTCTGATAACCTCCGACCAGCACCGTGCCGATCATCTCGGTCTTTTGGGCACGCCTGGTTTTAACACGCCGAACTTCGATCGGATGGCTCGCGAAGGGGTTCATTTCAATCGCGCCTACACTCCCTGCCCCATTTGCACGCCTTGCCGCGTATCGCTGCTCACCGGGCAGTATCCTTCCCGTCATGGAGCCTATTCGATCGGCGTGAGTCTCGATCCGTTTCCGACCACTACCCTGCCCGCCGTGCTCGGCGATGCCGGTTATCACACAGCCCTTTTCGGCAAGCACCATTTCGTGCGCCGCGATGATGAGCTCGAACACATCACCGGGATAAAGAATCCACCGGCTGATTTCTGGAAAACCTGGAACGGTCCCTACGTGGGCTTTCAGGAATTTCAGGCCAACACCGGTCACACGATTAACAATCTCCCCGAGGCGCACTATCGCCAATTCCTCGAAGTCAGTGGGCAGGATTATAAGCAGTGGTTTCCGCAATACCGCGATGAAGAATACGACTATTTCAAAACCGGTCCCTGGGCTATTCCGCCTGAGTTGCACGATAGCTCGTGGGTTGCGCAGGTGACCAACGACTACCTTCATCGTCATGCCGATGATGAGCAGCCGTGGTTTTGCTGGGCCAGTTTCCAAGATCCGCATGAGCCCTTCGTGTGCCCCGAACCCTGGTATTCGCAGGTCGATGACGATGCGCTGCAAACCTACCCCGAACATCAAGACGGTGAGTTCGATGATCGCCACGAAATCTATCGCCGCATGCACGAGCGCGACTTTGGTCCGCTCGATGATGGCAATCGCATGCCTTCCTGCTTCGGCGAACCAGAGCGCCCCGTGCGCGATTCCCTCCGCGCGACCGCCGGCATGGTGAACTTCCTCGACGACCGTCTCGGCGCGATTTTCAAAACGCTCGAAGAGACTGGTCAGCTCGACAATACGCTGATCGTTTACACGACCGACCACGGCGAAATGCACGGCAACCACGGACTCTGGGGCAAAGGCTGTGCGGCCTACGAAGACGTGCAGCGCATTCCCTTGCTCGCATGGGCGCCGGGTTTGATCCCCGCCACCGGCACGACCGAAGCGCTCGCCAATATCGTCGATCTACCACGCACGTTTTTGCAATTCGCCGGAGTCGATGCGCCCTACGATATGCAGGGCGCCGATCTATCTCCCGTGCTGCGACGCGAGCAGGAAACCGTGCAGGATGCCGTCGTCGTCGAACTCCGCCCCACTCAATCGACGCTCTATCAAACCACTCTCGTCACCGCATCACACAAGCTCGTCGTGTATCGCGACACCGATGAAGGCGAACTCTACGACCTCGCCAGGGACCCCAATCAATATCGCAACCTCTGGAACGACGCTGACTCACGCGACCTCCGCGATACACTGATGCGCCGCCTCGTGCGCGCCAACATGGAACGCGAGCCCAATTTCAATCCCCGCGTGAGCTTCGCGTAAGATGAATCCCGACGACCCGAAAGGCTCCTGCTGTTCCCCGAATCGCGCTCATACCGATGGGAAGCCCCCCGCGTTTTCGGATGGCAAATTCCAGCGCATCTCAACGGGCATCACTGAAGGGATGAAACTCATCCCCGGTGGTGAGTTTCTGATGGGAAATGAGAGCGACTACGGGTTTGCCGCCGATGGTGAAGGTCCGGTGCACACTGTCGAAGTCGCGCCATTCTATATGGACGCGACTTGCGTGACCAACGAGCAGTTCAACGATTTTATCAACGCGACCCATTATAAAACGGAAGCGGAAAATTTCGGCTGGTCATTCGTCTTTTACGGGCACCTCACAAAAGGCCAGCAAGCCACTGCAGTCCGCGCGCGCGTGCTCGGCAGCGAATGGTGGTGTCGCGTCGATGGCACCACTTGGCGACATCCCGAAGGTCCAGGCACGAACATCAAGAAGCGTTGGAAGAATCCGGTGATCCATGTGTCGTGGCACGACGCGATCGCATATTGCGAATGGGCCGGGAAGCGCCTCCCCACTGAAGCAGAATGGGAATTCGCCGCCCGAGGTGGGATCGAGCAAAAACGTTTCCCTTGGGGTGACGAACTCGAACCCGGCGGTAAACACCGCATGAATGTATGGCAGGGTAAATTTCCCGTCCAAAACACAGAAGCCGATCAATATTACGGGCCTGCTCCTGCCCAAACGTATCAGGCCAATGCTTACGGACTCTACTGCATAACCGGTAACGTTTGGGAATGGGTCTGGGATTGGTTTGATCCGACCTACTATCAATCCTCACCACGCAAAAACCCCACCGGCCCAACTGCTACTGATCGACGCATGATGCGAGGCGGCAGCTACCTTTGCCACGAAAGCTACTGCAATCGCTACCGCACCGATGCGCGCAGCAGCAACACCCCCGACAGCTCGACCGGCAACCTCGGCTTCCGCTGCGCCCGAGATATCGATCAGCAATATCCTGCGCAGTAATAAATTTCCCATGTCTAAACCCAACCTTTTCCTCGGCATCGATGTCGGCACCGGTAGTGCTCGCGCCGGTCTTTTTAATGCTTCCGGTCGCATGCTCGGCACGGCGACTCAGGACATCAAAATGTGGAAACCCCAACCTGACTTCGTCGAGCAGTCCTCCGACGATATCTGGAAGGCCTGCGGGATCGCGATTCGCGGTGCACTCAAGCAGGCTAAGGCCACCCCTTCGCAAGTCGCCGGCATCGGCATCGACGCGACCTGCTCACTCGTCTGTCTCGATGCCGACGATAAGCCGGTGACGGTTTCTCCAAGCAATCGCGATGCGCAGAACGTGATCGTGTGGATGGATCATCGCGCGATCCCTCAATCGGAAACGATCAATAAAACCAAGCATGCTGTTCTGCGTTACGTCGGTGGCGTGATCTCCCCCGAGATGGAAACGCCCAAGCTGCTCTGGCTGAAACAGAACATGCCGGAAACTTGGAATCGCACGGCGCGCTTTCTCGATCTCCCTGACTTCTTAACCTACCGCGCCACGGGAGACGACACGCGATCGCTCTGCACAACCGTCTGCAAATGGACTTACCTCGGACACAAAGGGACCACGGGCAAAGGCTGGGATAAAATCTATTTTCAACAAATCGGGCTCGGCGATCTCGCCGCGGAAAACTTTGCCCGGATCGGGCAAACGATTCGTCCGATGGGCGAACCGATCGGCGACGGTCTCACCGCCAAAGCCGCGAAGGAGCTCGGGCTGCGCGCCGGCATCCCCGTTGGGGTTTCGATCATCGATGCTCATGCGGGTGGACTTGGGATGCTCGGCGCACCAGTCGGGAAAAAGAAGCCAACGTCCACCTCGCTCGAACGTCGCCTCGCGTTAATCGGTGGCACCTCTTCGTGCCACATGGCTGTATCTGCTAAACCGCGTTTTATCGATGGCATCTGGGGTCCGTATTTCTCCGCGATGGTGCCCGGAATGTGGCTCACCGAGGGCGGTCAATCCGCCACCGGCGCACTAATCGAGCACGTGATCTTTTCGCATGCCGCCGCGAAACCACTTCAAGCCAAAGCCAAGAAACAGGGACGCACGATCTACGAGCTCCTCAACGAGCGACTCGACACCCTCGCGCAAACGCACGGCGCGAAATCTCCCGGTGAACTCACACGCGATGTCCATATCCAACCCGACTTCCACGGCAATCGTTCGCCTCGCGCCGACCCTACCCTGAAAGGCACGACGACCGGGCTGGCGCTCTCGGCGACCGCTGATGATCTCGCGTTGCACTACCTTGCCTCGATTCAGGCCATCGCTTACGGCGCCCGCCACATTCTGGAAGAGATGAATCGGAAAGGCTACCGGATCGACACGCTGCTCGCGTGTGGCGGTGGCACGAAGAATCCCGTATTCCTGCGCGAACACGCCGATATCACTGGTTGTAAAGTCGTCCTCTCAATAGAGCCGGAAGCTGTGCTGCTCGGATCGGCAGTGCTCGGGGCGGTCGCATCGGGTCAATTCGATGGCGTGATTCCCGCCATGGCCGCGATGAACTCTACTGATCAAGTGATCACTCCGACCAAGGGTCGCGTGGCCAAATATCACGCCGCGAAATACGAGGTCTTTCATCGTCTCCACGATGACTTTCTCGCTTATCGAAAAATCATGCAGCTCGCCTGATCATTCAGCAGCGTCCAGATATTTCCGGATATCTGGAATCTCCTTCATGCGCCGACCGTCCCCTTCCCCGTGGCGTTCAAAATAGGGATCTTCTTCCATTTTAACTTCGATCTCCTCATCCCCCTCGGCTTCGTCTTCATTGACGGCACCGGAGATGACCCAATCCTGTTCTTCGTCGAAGTAATGCGAGAGCCGACGAGCAATCGGATCGAGCACGACCGAAGCGCTCTTCACGCGACCTGCTTTCACAAATTCCATCAGGCAGGGAAGCCATTGGTTGCGGTAGCGGGCTTGGAAATCGGAAATCCATTTATTAGCGACGCCTTCACGCTTGTTCAGCAAGATCACGTCGCTGAAGTGCACGCACGCATCATACCAAGCGAGCACGGCGGAATGCGATTCGCCTAACTGGCAATTCACCACCGTGATAATTCTCGCCAGCTCAGCATCCTGTTGAACAACCCATGGTTTGAGCGCTTCCAGTTGATCCACGGGATCGACGCGACCATCGCTGATGAGAAAGACGTGAGTCACGTCTGTGGTGATATCGGCCTCAATCGTTGAACCCGTCCAGTGCCAGCTTCCGAGCGCAGGGAATTGCTCGTCAGCTGGATCAGACGATTCCCCATCGTTGACCAAAATAACATGGACTGCATCTGGCGCCAGACCATCATCGATCAAATCAAGTAATACCGCGCGACGGCCCGAGCCCGTCGCACCCAGTATCATGTAAACGAGCGGCTTATCCTCAGACATGGGAAGGCCTCAAAGTTTGAAGCTACGATTTTGCGCAGCGTGTCTCATCCAGTGATCAACGATCACCAACGCAGCCATAGCTTCCACGATCGGCACGGCGCGCGGCACGACACAAGGATCGTGACGACCTTTGGCCGCCAATTCGGTTTCTTCGCCTTTTACCGTCACCGTTTTCTGAGACTGAGAAATTGTCGCGGTGGGTTTAAAAGCCGTGCGAAACACGATTTCCTCGCCATTGCTGATACCGCCCTGCACGCCGCCCGAAAAGTTACTCGTGGTCCGCACTTTGCCATTCTTCATGATGAACGGATCGTTGTGATCGGATCCTTTCATCGTAGTGCCGGAAAATCCGCTCCCGACCTCAAAGCCCTTGGTCGCAGGTAAGGATAGCATCGCTTTGGCTAGGTCGGCTTCCAATCGATCAAAGACCGGCTCGCCTAATCCCGCATGCAATCCACGAATCCGACATTCAATCACCCCGCCGACCGAATCGCCTTCGGCGCGAACTGCTTTGATCCGCTCGATCATCCGCTCGGCCGTTTCGGGATCCGGACAACGCACAGGATTACTCTCAACTTCAGAGAGCGTGGGAAACCTTTCCAGCAGCGGCATGGTGATGTCATGCACTTGCGTCAGATACGCGCGGATCTCAATCGCTCCAGAGATCGTTAAAAGTTTCTTCGCAATCGCACCGGCAGCTACTCGGCCCACCGTCTCGCGGGCTGAGCTACGGCCACCGCCGCGAGGATCGCGCAAACCGAACTTGGTTTCATACGTGTAGTCGGCATGGGAAGGACGGAATTTCTCGGCGATCTCATCGTAGGCGCTAGAACGCTGATCCGCATTGGCCACCATCATCGCGATCGGAGTGCCTGTCGTGCGGCCTTCATAAAGACCGGAGATGATCTCTACCTTATCGGTCTCTTTACGCTGGGTCACGATATCGCTTTGCCCCGGACGACGGCGGTCAAGCTCGGCTTGGATTTCCTCGACCGAAATGAGGAGATTTGGCGGACACCCATCTATAACTACACCAATTCCGGTTCCGTGGCTTTCACCCCAAGTCGTAATATTAAAAATCTTTCCGAAGCTATTTGGCATGACAGCGCTCAAAATGATTCGTGCCCCTCGCTCTCGCAAGTGCGAAGTATCTTACCCTCAATCCTGCGCGTCTAATTGCATGTTTCGGTAAACGATCCAGCTCCACCCCGACAGGCCTGCATAACCATAAACGCGCTCCTTCACGTAAAAATTACCGCGCTCATCGGTCACATGCTTCGGCCGATCCGAATCATCGTCAATTCGATGCAATATCCGCCACTGGGTGCCCCAAGGCGATAATTTATCGCGCTGATAATACACGATCTTTCGAGGAACTGGCGCAATGGTTTGATAATAATCGATGAGGGCAAAGTTTCGAAAATCATGGTCGCTACTGATCGTAACCGCCTCAAACGGCGTGCGTTTGAGAATCGTGTTTAGAGCCTCCTGATAGTGCCCGCGGCCGTCGGTCCACAAACGCTTCACTTGCAGGCCATTGCCGAGCAGGAACAGCAACAGCACTGCCATGCAAACTCCGCGGCCAAGTCGACCATGCCACCAGAGTCGGGTCAGCCCGTAGCCGATCACGATCAGCGCAAACACCGCGCTAATAATAAAATAGCGCGGAAACAATAAGGTAAACCGGCTGAATAAAATACCAATCGCAGGCGTGACAAAAATCACCGCCACGTAAAATAGCGTCCACCCTCGCGACCGATTCCAAACCAGCACGAGACCCGCAAGAATCGCGCCCAATAATATCGCCACACCAATCGTGCCGGGCAACGCAGGTATTCCGAGCAAAGTATCCGCTAATTCAGCGAGCACTTGGGACAAGGCATTCTCCGGTCCACCGCCAATCTCCATTTTGCGAACAAACCCAAAGTAGTAAGCTCCGAAAAAAAGCCACGCCGGTAGCTGCCAAATCAAGGCGCGTCGTAAATGTTCACGCCAAGCACTGAGGTTCGCGATAAGCATCATCACAGCCCAACAGCCCGCCGCCAGCATGATCTGCACCATCGCCAAATGCGCCGCCAACCCAATCACACAGGCGCCAAAGTAAATCGCCGCCCATCTTATCCCACTCTCCGCACTGCCACGGGACAGCGCATAAACAGCCAACAAAGCACACGCCACCGCAGGGGCATAACCGCGGGCTTCGGACGA
>ERZ887849.2941-NODE-2941-length-13409-cov-24.215890_pt1 | contig 13409 bp, 16 predicted proteins | sample MGYA00521267_ERZ887849 | MGnify/ENA primary metagenome ERZ887849 (study PRJEB32303, sample SAMEA104408601) | aquatic metagenome | biome: Brackish water; feature: Pelagic; material: water | place: Baltic Sea | collected 2014-06-06T16:11:00 | depth 2,863 m ... | reverse complement strand
CGGTCGGATTCAGGCGATCTTCGCGCCAGACAGCAGGCAACTTGGAGAATGTCGGATATCATTGTCCTATCCCGCCCACCTGAAAATTAGAGAAAAATAGAGCAGCGGACAACTTCCCTGACACAGGGGGAGGTTGGTAGTTCGATTCAAATACTCAGGGGCCATTAACACTAGATCGGTCAGTACGTATCTGGGTGGCATAGGGGTGAGCGTACAATCTCTCAAGCATAGAAGCTACTTTACTAGACGTGATGATCGTGGTTTACATAATGCCAACAACAGAAAAGTATTTCTTCGAGGTAACCAATATGAAAAAGAACCTACTGATAAATCCTTCAAAGGCGGCGCTTGGCGTGCTGGGAGCAGCCTTCATGCCTGTGGCAGCAAGCGCGCAGCAGGCTGATGCCGGCGTTACGTTTAGCGTCGATGGTGCTATGGGCACCGGTAACTACACAAATGAATTTTATAAAGAAAAACTGGATGCTAACGACTTTGATGAGTTTGACAGTGACAGCGCTTTCGTTGGATCTGTTGGCGCAAGCGGAGCAATCAACGACACATGGGACTGGAAGCTATCAGTGTCGCGGACCGAGTATTCCAGCAACGTTCTGAGCGAAGTGGGCGAAGTTGGTTTTGGGAGCGCATCCAATGATAACAGTCGGACGGATGCAGGTCTGACGATCGGTCGGTCTGTCGCACTTGGTCCCGTCAACACGCGTCTTGGTCTCGGTCTTGCATATGCCAATGCAACATCTTCCGCAGACAAAGGCTTCACTGATGGTCCGTTTGACAGTTTCGAAAGCGAAACAGAAACGTCTTTCCAAGGTATCGGCCCACGTCTATCTATCGATGCTGAAACCGCGCCGATTAGTCCAGATGGCCGCCTTTCGATTGTTGGCGGTGCAGACGTAAGCTTGCTCTCTGGTCAATACACACACAGCAAGGGCATTTCTGCTTATAACGGCGAAGATTCTTTTGGTGGATCAGCGAAAGACACCAAAGATGGCGAACTCACAACTGCTGGTCTCTATGTCGGCCTCAAATATGCCGCGTCCGACGCGACGTCATTCCGGTTCGGTTTAAGGCGCGACGTTGCTATCATGGAACGTGCTGATGAAGCGTTTTTCTTCTCGGACGACCAAGAGACGCTTACCGTGCGGGATGACTTGAATTCTGTTTATATTGGTATGGACATCAAGTTCTAGGAGTGCGCTGACATTGGGTCAGCAAAGCCCAAAGAAAAAGGCTCGGGTAATCTGCTTGCATGGTTTCCCGGGCCGTCCTAGCGATTGGGATGAGCTTGCATCCAGCGCCGGAAGTGAACGTGATATTCAGTCAATTCCAATGCCTTGGCTCAGCGCTGTGCCGGCACTCCCTTTGAACCTGCAAATGGTTCTCGAGTATTGCCGTATTCTGATTGATGAAAATGCCCAAGAGCCCGTTCATCTGGTTGGGCATGATTTAGGTGGGTTAGTCTTGTGGTGGCTGGCGCAAAGCAATCTAAAAGACCGCATTGCAAGCCTCAGTATTTTATCTTGTCCGCATCCGCTTGCTTACGCCGAATTTACCGCATCGGCCGACTACGCGTCGCGGTCTGAGTATATTGACGACATTATTCAAAATGCCCCCGAAAATATCAGCCGGCGAATTCAGGAAACCGAGGCTGACGCGGCTACAGGGTTGATTGAGACGCTTAAAGACACCGATATTGTCAGGCTCGCCCCCCTCTATACAGAAATACTAGCGTCCCGCAGTATATCAGCAGCGAATGCACCCAAAACCCAAGACATTCCGTTTGCTTTGATTAATAGTTTTGACGATCGCCTTCTTGGCGCGTGGGCGCACGAGCGATCTGTAGTGCACGTCGATGGTTCCGTTCAATCACTGCTGGTGGATGGTCAAAGTCACTTTCCGCATCTGACAAGTTCGCAAGCGGTGAATAGCTTTTTGAAAGAGTTCTGGAATGGTACTGGCCACTAATAACCCGACAGCATTGCAACCATTTGATGAACCGAGCATTGAGTCCGACGCACGAAAGACGCTCAACCTGATCATCTTGGAATTGCTGAAACGTACGGTCGTTCCGGTTAAAAGTAGGTCGCCCAACCTTGGCAATCTCGCACTTGTGGAAGAGCCGGAACTTGCTGAATTTATGATGCGCAATCCAGATCTGTTTCAGAAGAACTTTGCCTTGGTTGCCGCATTGGGAGACAGCCGGTTCAACCTGAATGGCGCACGCTGGGAGACATTCAGAAACCGAACCCAGCCTGCTTATAATAGTGCCAGCAGACCAAGCGAACGCCCTTTGGTTGCAAAGCATTATCAAACCGCTGTTGATGCTTTCGATCCAGAAAACGTCAATGACATTGAAGTTCTGCTGGGGAAGGCCGCCTTGCGCGTCTTTATGCAAGCACTTGGAATATCTCCCAGTATTGACGCAATCATCGGTCTTTTCCCGCAAGTCAGAACACATGCCAAATTGCTTCAACACTTCTCCTGGAGTGGCGTCAAAGAACCCGATGTCTTAGCTCAACGCGCAAATTGGCTCGACACACAATTCAGCGACATCTTCATGGCGGATACTCTTAGCCGGGACTTCATTCAGCAGGCTATTTCTGGCAGCCAGCTGGATGAATGGCACCCGGCCGTCACCGACTTGATGCAGAATGCCTTTGCAGGCACAGAGACAACTGTCGCAACTCTGTGTTGGGCGCTTCGGCTGGTCGGCCAGAATCAGGCGCTGCAAGAACATATGCGCGAAGAGGCCCAATCAGGCACTGACGATATGCCTGTCATTCGAAGCTTCATGTCCGAAGTGATGCGCTGTCTACCTCCGATACCATTTGTTGTGCGTGAGTTAACTGCAGATTATGAGGGGCACGGCCGCAAATTCAAGAAAGGTCAACAGATCGTTCTATCGATTGTCGGACTTCATAAACATCCCGATGCATGGTCAGACCCCAATCAGTTTCATGCAACCAGAAGTGAATTTATAGACTCCAAATCTGCGCCAAAGGCATTTCGTCCCTTTCTGTCCGGTCCGCGCGTTTGCGGCGGCAAACGACTCGCGGAAATGGAAATGCTAACGGCCATGTCAGCCATCTTGCGCAAGTGGCAGATCTTCACAGATGAAGCTGACGTCGGATATGAATATGCTTTGGCGATGCGACCAGCATCCTTAGGCGGTGTTAGAATTGAGGCGATTTAGCCTTGGGACGAACAGCGCCGCATCTGCCATTTTTTGTCATATTTGGAACCGGTAGATCCGGCTCAACGCTGTTGAGTGATATCCTTGACCTTCACCCAGACGTCCTAAGCATTTCAGAGTTCATAATTGGTTTGTTGGCTGCAGGTTTGCAGCACCGCGATCAAAAGATAAGTGCCACGGATTTTTGCCACATCTTACATTCTGCCAATCCGTCACGCGCCATTTTGGTGCGCATTGGGATAAAACTGCCGGAGACCCGATACCCCTTCAGTCGAAACGGTATGCGTTATACTGAAAATGATCCTGTACCCTTCCCGCTTTATTCAATGTTGCCGCGCCTGACCAATGATCCAGATGCTCTGTTTTGTGACATTTTGGATCATGTTCGACTGCAGGATGGTCAGACCGCTGGGCAGCACTTGAATGCTGTTTTTCAAGCACTGCAACTCAGTTGTGCTGGTAAAGTCATAGTAGAGAGGTCCGGCGGAACTCTCGCCTTTCACGCGCGTGTTAGAGACTTGCTACCCCACGCCCGACCCATCGTACATTTGCGCGATGGAACCGAAACAGCCCTTTCAATGCGTAACCACAGCTTCTTTAAACACTTTGTGTTGAGAATGGTTATGCAGTCGCAGCTTGGCTATGACCCTTACTACAGTCGCGAACGGACGGGCATTGCACAGCTTGATCAGCAATTGATCGACAACTTGCCCGAAAACATTACTGCGGCACATTTCGAGCGTCTAGAGCTGCCTTTGCGTGTCTATGGAGAACTCTGGTCGAACGCCATTCGACTTGGTGTACCGTTGCTTTCGCAGACCCTACCTTGGTTTGATTTCAAGGAGCTATGTACAGAGCCGGAACGTTTCCTGCGCTTGTTGTCTGCGCAGTTAGGGGTTTCCCCGTGGCCGGAATGGATTGAAAAATCTGAGCAATTGATTGCGCCTCCTCGTGACGCTGTTACTCATTTGTCCGAGATGGATAGGATGGAGCTACGAGATGCGTGCCGACCCGGCTCCATGTTACTCGCCGATTTGAAAGGCACTTGATGACCGTTGATCTACGCCCAGACACGACCCATTGGCTTAAAATTCTTAGCGGTGACTATGTTATCGACGTCGCTGTGCATCAATGGACTGTTGAAGCCCCAGTGGCGACAGCGTTCTGTTTGCATAGTTTTACAGGAAATGCGCAGGATTTTTGTTTTTTGGCAGCAGAGCTCAAGAGCCGTGGTATCACGACGCTTGCTGTCGATATGCCAGGCCGTGGAAACAGTGCTTTTCTAGGGGACGGTGCCCGCTATACGAACCGGTTGCTGCAACTTGTTCTGGCCGAAGCCATCGCACTTGCGACGGCGCAGCTGATTTTGGTGGGAACGTCATGGGGCGGCGCCTTAATCGGCGCCCTCACTCCTTATATCCGGGCAAAAGTTGTTGGTCTCGTTTTAGTCGACGCTCCGCTCGTGTCGGGGAGTGAATCATTCTATCCTTATGAAGACTTTCTTCGTGACGAGGCGTCGATGTCGTTTCGTTCATTGCAGAGCGCCCGTATCTATTTCGGGTTAACGCGGAATTTGCTTCATTTGCCGCCAGATCAGCTTGATGAATTGGTCGCGGCCTCCATCATGAAATCCGAAGGTCAATATCGTATGCGTTACGACCCTGCACTTGCGAATATGATTGGGCGACGAGCGCCCTTTAATTTGTCAAAGTCACTGGGTAAAACGGGGATCAAAACGCTGGCTGTTCTTGGTTCAGATAGCCACTTGGTTCAGGCGCCAGCCCAGGCCGCCGCCCGCGCCGCGCTCTCGGATCTGACTACGTATATTTGTGAACATGAGGCGCACCCGCCATCTCTATCACGGCCACATCATCTAGCGCATATTGCATCGTTCATCGAGAGCTGTGTGACGCCTGACGATCCCGATTCAGCTTAACCGACCGTGGCTTGGGGGAGCGTGCGCCATCGAAAAAACGTTTCCAGTATACTGGTGTGTCTGGCTCGAGCTGTTTTGCCGCGCGGATCATGCGCATGATCATCGTGCTATCTTCAGCATGAAATATTGTCACTACAATCGCTTCTCCGCCGACAACCTTGTTCAGCGGGCCGGTGTTATCCATCCAGCCTTCGGCAATATCGATCGATGTGCGCACCCAACCAACGTATCCGGTCAGCTTATCATTTGTTTCGACAATAAGATGAGTCCCATCGTTGATCTGGTGCATAAGGGAAGAAACAGACGGGCCAAATTCAAATTTCGAAAACGGCTCTATGCGTGAGAGGTAGCGCACTACTATTCCCAGTGAATAAGGATTCCGTGCCAGCTGGGTAATGCGAGATTCTGTTGTTGCACCTTTACTCATGTCCTCATCCATCATCTGTCTTTATGTCTCTCTCACCTTACGTTTCATGCTCAATTATATTGAGTTTAATTGTTACAGCTGTTCAAGCAGAATATTCTGTTAATGATTTGAGGGGTGAGTGCGGTGTTTGTCAAACAAGTTGTCCGCCGATTTCATGCGGCGTCTCTGATTTCAGGGGCGCTAATTTCGTTTTCTGGGTTCAACCAGACAGGTCCTGCGGGTTGCCAGTATCGGGTTTTTCCTGACCAGCGTTGCGGGTTTTGGGCGCGAGCAGTTGCATAGAGATTGGCACGATTTGTGAGCGTTGCGCGATCATGCCCCGCGTGGCGCGCATTCGGCGTGACGAAGCGGATAGCACTTGATTGCCGCCACATACTTGAGTCGTTCCGCTTGCGCCAATATATTCTCAACGTCGAAAGCTGCATTTGAAAACTTGCTCAACTCCTCGACCGATGCCTCATTGTAGTCAAGCAAATTAAATACGAAGAAGGGTCGGCTATCGAGCTTGTTTGGAGCTTTGAGATCCGTATAGAAATGATAATATTGACCATTGGTTAGTATCGCAAACCTCGCATTGGTAACCGTAAAATATCGATACAGTTGCGCAAGGTGCTTTTCATTTAACTCCGTGTTAAGACTTTTGCATTCCACAAGCATTGAGACATCTTTGTCCCGCAAAATCGCGTAGTCGACCTTCTCACCCTTCTTACCATATGTATCGGCGGTGAACTCTGGAACCATTTCAGCAGGATTGAATACATCATACCCCAACGCCTGAAAGAACGGGAGAATGATAGATGTCTTTATAGCTTCTTCCGTACTGATGGCGGGGCCATGATCTTTCAGTCGACCTGCTAGACTGGCGAGTGCTTCGGAACTAATAGACACTTTTTATTTCCCTTTTCGATACAGATAAGATCTTCAGTCGACATTCTCCAAGTGGCCTGCCGTCTGACGAGAAGATCGCCTGATTTTTCGCGCTGGACAAGCTTTTTGCGCCAAGTGGCGTCTGTGGCCGAGCAAGCTGCTTGAACAGGGGGGTGTTTTTCAGCGCAGCGGGCAGACCTGTCCTGCCGCAAGACCGGATCGAGGACCAGCCGATCAGCATCGTTGGCATCTTCATATCCGGCCAGATGACCGAACACTGACTGCCGGAATAGCCCATCAAGCCGATGGACGGTGTTCTTGCCGGCGCGTTTGTCGCGCATCACCAGCATGCCGCCGTCCGAACTGATCTGCGCTCCCCGAAACTCCAGCCGCACCCGGCGGTCGAAATCGACCCGATCACCCCGATCCGAACTCGCACCCTCAAGGTGATCCATGAAACAAACCTCGCGCAGCCTTCAACCCCAATGAATTATATAAAAAAAACATAGTCAGTACGGAAAAATCAAAGATTTACTTGGGGAATATGGGTAAAGACCGTTTGCCGAAAGAACAGGACCCCAGATTGGCCAATGAGCTCCTGTCCCTACTGGAGAAAGAATTCGAACGCATCGATGGACAGATGGGTTGGGGATACCCCGACGAGTTCGGTGAACACCTTGAAGAGCTGCGGGATGCGTTCGGACGGTAACTGATGAGGCGTCAGTATGGCTAAACGAATACCTTTCAGCCCGTAGACCCAATCAGAAATACTGCCCGCTGGCACTGGCCATATAACGTAACCCCACGCCCCCCGGTGTCCATGCCCCCCCTACCCTGCAGGAATCGACAAGCATGTCATCTCGGACTCGTGGCAGGCCGATAAAACAGCCTGGTATCGCAGCGATAGTTTGGAAAAGTTGTCTACTATCTGTCTACCAATCAAATCAATCCATCAGCCAAGCCAACGTAAGTGATTGAAAGTATTGGTGCCCCCACACGGACTCGAACCGCGGACCTACTGATTACAAATCAGTTGCTCTACCAGCTGAGCTATAGGGGCCTTTCGGCAAGCCTTTACTAGGACATGTTGCGACGTGCAAGCCCTTGATCAGCGATTGGCGCGGGCGAGGAATGCGACAGCGATCAGGCCAACGAGCGTGATGGAAAGCGCGGCGGGTGCGGCCTCGGCCAGGTTTTCGAGGCTGGCCTTGGAATGGACCCGGGTCGCGAGGGTGTCATAGTTGAACGGACGCAAAAGCAGGGTCGCCGGAAGCTCTTTCACGCAGTCCACAAAAACCAGCAAAAGCGCCGAGCCGAGCGAGGCTCGCAGCAAGGGCGCGTGGACGTGGCGCAGGGTGCCGCCTGCTGTTTGCCCCAAGGACCGCGCCGCCATCGGCAGGCTGGGCGGGACGCGCCCAAGGGCAGCGTCTGCGGTGCCTTGGGCGATCGCAAAGAACCGCACGAAATAGGCCAGAACGAGGGCGAAGGCGGTGCCGGTCAACAACAGGCCCGGGTCATTGCCCGTCATCGCAAAGATGGCGTCCGCAACCCGGTTATCCAGCGCAGCCAGCGGGATCAGGATGCCGAGGCCAAGCACAGCCCCTGGCGCGGCATAGCCGATTGCCGTGACGGGCAGCAAAAGAACCGGCAACCGCCGCCCGGACATCCGTACTCCGTAGACCATGAAAACCGCCGCCAGAACGGTCAGGATTGCCGCCGCCGACCCAACCGTCAGGGTGTGGAATAGCGCCCGGGCCAACCCCGGCCGAACCCATTCCTGCGCGTCGAAGGCATGGCTAAGCAGGACAGAAACCGGCAAGACAAACCCCACCGCAAAGGGAACAAAGCAGGCCACAAAGGCAACCACAGACCGCCACCCGGACAATTGGTAGGCCTGAACCGGTCGCTGCCCTCGGGCCGTGCTAAAGAACCTAATCTTGCGCCGATTTATCTTTTCCAAGGTGACCAGCAACACGATCAGGACCAGCACACATGTCGCGATCTGGGCGGCTCCGCCCAGGTTTCCGGCCTGCAACCACACGCTGAAAATGCCGGTTGTGAGGGTCTGTACGGCAAAGTAGTCGACGGTGCCAAAGTCGTTGACCGCCTCCATCATGGCGACGGCCACACCCGCCGCGATCGCGGGCCGGGCCAGCGGAAGGCCAACCCGGAAGAAGCGGCCCAAGGGCCCGACACCAAGCGCACGGGCCACTTCGTAGCCCGCCCCGGACTGTTCGCGGAACGCCGCCCTGGCCAGCAGATAGACGTATGGGTACAGAGCCGCACTCAGCACCAGGATCGCCGCGCCGCGCGTTCTGACCTGGGGGAACCAATAATCCTGCGAATTCGTCCAGCCAAAGACCTGCCGCATGGCGGTTTGCAGGGGACCCGCATACTCTAGGAAATCGACGAGGGCATAGGCGCCGACATAGGCCGGCACGGCTAGCGGCAGCAACAGCGCCCATTGCAGCCAGCCCCGTCCGGGAAATCGGTACATGGAGACGATCCACGCCGCCCCTGTCCCGACACAGGCCGTCAGAAGCCCTACCCCGAACATCAGAATGACCGTGTTGCCAACATAACGCGGCAAGGTTGTCGCCAAAAGATGCGGCCAGACGTTCTCGCTTGGCGTCATGGCGAGCCATAGGACAGCCACCACGGGCAACAGCACAAGGGCTGCGATCAGCGCCGAACCGACGGACCAGACCCCGGGCCAGCCCCTGTTCGTGCGAAGGCCAAGCCTGTGCAACAGACCGGGCGGGTCAAAAGTATTCTGAGGCAAATGGTCGGACATAGCATCGGCGTAACCGAAAGCGGTTTCACTGTCCAGAAAGGGTCTTATACTATACCGACGACGAGCGCGTCATGAGAGCGCGCCGGAATGTTCGGCCAGGCAGGACCAGAAATGCAGATCGTCTTTCATATTGGTGCCAATTGCACGGATGGGGACAGACTCGTCCGGTCACTTGTCAAGAACAGCGACGCCCTTGCCCCGCAAGGGGTCAGCATCCCGCCTCACGCCCGGTACCGCAAGCTGCTTCGCGAAACAATTCAAAGCCTTGCGGGAAGCACGCCCGCACCCGACACCCGCGACATTCTGGTCGATGAGATCATCGAAGATACAGACGCTGACCGGCTTGTGATGAGCAACTCTACCTTCATTTGCCTGCCCCCCCGGGTGTTTGAAGGCGGGCAGTTCTACGGTTTGCTGGAAATGAAAATTCGGGCACTGACGATGTTGTTCCCGAAAGATGACATTGAACTGTTTCTGGCGCTGCGAAATCCGGCGACCTTTATTCCGGCGGTTTTCGAACAGGCCCGAACCAAGAATTTCGGCGCTTTCATGGATGGGGTCGATCCGACCTCGCTGCGCTGGTCTCAGGTCATCACCCGGATCCGCACCATCGCCCCGACCGCCAAGGTGACCGTCTGGTGCAATGAGGACACCCCCCTGATCTGGGGCGATATCCTGAAACAGATGATCGGTGATGCAGCCCCCGTGCGGCCGATCGGAGAGTTTGACCTCCTGGCCACCATCATGAGCCCCGAAGGGATGAGCCGCTTCCAGGCCTATCTCGCGACCCGCCCGCCCAAGACAGACCTGCAGATGCGGCGGGTGATCGCGGCCTTTCTGGACAAATATGCCCTGCACGACGAGGTGGAAGAAGAGGTGGACCTGCCCGGCTGGGACGCCCACCTGGTCGACCATCTGACCCGCATCTACGAAGACGACGTCAAACACATCGCAGGTTTGGAGGGCGTGACCTTTTTGGAGCCTTGAGAGGCCGCCCGAAAGATCAAGCCCCCACGATCACATGCCCAGCGCGGCCATGTACATTTCCAGCACGGCTTCTTCTTCGGCCAGATCGTCCTTGTCACGCTTGCGCATGGCCACGATCTTGCGCAAGACCTTGGTGTCATAGCCCCGGCCCTTGGCCTCGGCCATCACTTCTTTCTGCGCATCGGCGATGTCTTTCTTTTCCGCCTCCAAACGCTCGTAGCGTTCGACGAACTGCCGAAGCTCCTCGCCCGCAACTGAGGCCGCACCTTCGGTCACAACATCGCTCATCGGTCTACTCTCCTGCTGGTGGTCCGGCCCCTTCCCTAGCCTGAGGTCCGCGGCATCGCAAGCGACGGTGTGCCCCGGCTTGCGCTGGGCTGCCCGCTTGGGTAGGTCGGTCCGGGACAAAGGCAGGAGAACGCGATGGAATGGCTGGTCTGGATCGGCGCAGCGACGACCCTTGTCGGGTTTGTCGGCATTCTTTGGAGCATTTTTGCCGTGATGCGGGCCCGCAGAGCCGGGCTGGATGACGAAGGTCTCAGGGCGCGGATGGGTAAGGTGCTGCCTGTGAATATCGTGGCCCTTTTCCTATCCTTCCTGGGTCTCATGATGGTTGTTGTGGGCGTTATCCTCGGCTGACACCGCGTCGAAGCCGCCGGCCACCTGCGCTGCGCGGACAAGGATCGTCGAGGGGGCCCAGACCCGGTCCTGAGGCAACCAGCCGCGCAACTCTCGCAGCATTCTGGGCAGGCCCGCGGTATGGGCCGCCCGCATCGGCCCACCATCGCGCCTTGGATAGCCCATGCCATAGATGGCAAGGGCATCCACGTCCCCCGCCCGCGCCACCTTGCCAGCATCTAGAAGGCGCGCGCCTTCCGCCAATAAGGCGCCAAGCACCCTGGGGCGCACTCGATCATCGACAGGTCCCGCAAGCGTGCCGCCAAACGGGCCAGAGCCAAAGCCCCAGTCGACGAATGCCCGGTCGATGGAATCCTCGGATATGCCCTGCCCTACAAGCCAGGCTATCGCACGATCCTGCGCCGAGAATAGCCGGGCCACCAAGGCCTGACCGGCCTCGGTCGGGCGCCTTTTGCCGGTATCGTCCAGTGCAAGAAGCTCTTTCGCTACCTGCCGCTCAGCCTGGAAAATGTGGCGCAGGGCAATGCTTTGGGGGTGGCTGAAACAATCCTCGAAGGCAGCAAGCTCAAATTCCAGCGCCGCCTCATAGGGCAGCAAAAGTGCGGCCTCGACACAGTCCACGATTGATGTTGCGGCCATCAGCGCCTTTGGGCCGAGCGCCTTGCGGGTCGCGGCAATCGTCTTGATGACCTCGCTGGCCTGACCAATGCGGGCATAGCCGCCTTCGGACCGGCGGGGGCCCAGCGGCTCACCCACCACGCCAAGGGCATACGCATGGGCGGCAGAGCCTGCGTCGCCCTGCACGATCCCGTCGATCAGCCCGATGGACTGGGCGGTTTCGGCCGGTACCGGTTTGCCCGACAGCAGCATACGCAGGGCGGCATCGGCCCCGACAAACCGGGGCAACCGCTGGGTCCCTCCCCCCCCGGGCAAAAGCCCCATGCTGATCTCAGTAAAGGCGATGGCGCTGCCGGAAACGGCAAGGCGGTAGTGTGCGGACAACGCCAGCTGTGCCCCCGCGGCATGGGCCGGTCCTTGCAAAAGGACGACGACAGGCTTGCTGCAGGTTTCGATCCGCTGGCACAGAACAGCCAGGGTCGGCGCCCGCTTTTGCGCCTTGCCGAAAACACCCAGATCCACACCGACCGAGAAAACCGGCCCTTCTGCCATGATGACGATGGCGTCAACATCGGGATTGGCATCATATTGATCGATGCTGTCCCACAGTGCCGCACGAAGCGCGCCGCCAAGCGCATTTACCGGCCCATGGTTCAAAGAGACCATCGCAACACGCTGAGCCACCGTCGTCTGCAAAGGTTGGGAGGCCTGAGATTGTGTCGTCATTTTCGTCCCTCTTCCATCACCCGGCAACGAGAACTGTGCCGCGGACCTGCGTCCTCAACCACCGCGCACCTGTCCCAATTTGCTGCAAAAGCCCCGGCCCGCCAGCCAAGACTATGCCAACAATTGTATCTATACTCTGAAAGAAGGTCCAAAAAGAGGCAAAGGTCCAGCGTTCAATTGTGGTACTTTGGCGTTGAAATGGCCGTATTGGGTCACTCTTGCTTGCCAAAACGTGCTTTGAACCTTCGATCAGGGCCGTCACAGGACGTCGCTTGTCACGCGTCGCTATACTCTGGGACAAAACACTTCGTAAAGGCGTTCAAGGATGGGACGCACCCTGGGGTCGGCCAGTTGGTACCGGATTGTCCGCCCATCGCGGCTGCAGGACACAAGGCCCTCGGTGCGCATCCGGGCCAGTTGACCCGAAACGTAGGACTGGCTTGCCCCCAGCTTTTCTTCAAGTTCACCAACCGATTGCTCTCCCGGTACCAGCGCGCACAGCAGGCGAAGGCGCGCAGGGTTTGCCAGCACCTTTAGGACATCCGCCGCCGCGTCCGCCGCCCGGTCCATCTCGGCGGGATCCATATCGGCCATGTTCTGCACAGCCGGACCTTGGTTCGCATGGTCCTGCCGAGCAATTTCCGCCAATGGTGTGAGAACTGGGTCTGTCATGCAGCAAGAATAGTCAGTCAATGGCCTACTGACAACCAAGCTACGTTGCTTTGATCGCTGGACGAGGCACGAAGCACGCGATATCCACACGTGCATGGATATCAGACAAATCACCCCCGCCTATGCCGTCTCACCGCAGATCGCACCCGAAGACATCCCCGCGATCGCTGCGGCTGGATATACGACGATCCTGTGCAATCGGCCCGATGTCGAAGTCCCCGCAGGATTGCGGGCCGATGACATTCGCCGGGCTGCCGAGGCGGCTGGGCTGAGCTTTGTCCTGAACCCGGTCACCCATGACGGGCTGAACGAGGAAATGGTCCGCCTCCAGACAGACACGCTTGTCACCTCTGCCGGGCCGGTTCTGGCCTATTGCGCTTCGGGCACCCGGTCTTCGATCGTGTGGTCCCTTGGGCAGGCGGGCCATATGGCAACGGACGACATCATAGATGCCACGGCGAAAGCTGGCTATGAATTGAGCGGGCTGCGTCCAAGGCTCGACGCGCTCGCCCAGGGCTAGGGCTAGGGCTAGGGC
>ERZ887849.2939-NODE-2939-length-13412-cov-6.011455_pt1 | contig 13412 bp, 11 predicted proteins | sample MGYA00521267_ERZ887849 | MGnify/ENA primary metagenome ERZ887849 (study PRJEB32303, sample SAMEA104408601) | aquatic metagenome | biome: Brackish water; feature: Pelagic; material: water | place: Baltic Sea | collected 2014-06-06T16:11:00 | depth 2,863 m ... | reverse complement strand
CGACCGAGCGGATGACGATAGATCGCACCCTCCTGAAAGTCCTCGAAGAAGCGACCTTTCCAACCGTCCACCTCGTACGCATCAGAACTCATCTGGGCCTGCCTCGACGTTGAAGTAATTTTCCTTGATCCTAGGCAGCGCGCCTAGATGTTGCGGTGGTCAACACGCGTCATGCGCGGGCCGCGTCGGGGCATGTCCTTGAAGCGAGTGAGTTCCAGTAAGCGAACGACGCGTTGGCGGTGAGGGCGAAAGGGCTCGAGGAGTTCCAGCATGTCGGCGTCGGTGCCGTCGAGTCGTCCGGTGAATGCCCAGGTGATTACTCTCCCCAGGTGGTAGTCACCCACCGAGACTGCATCGGTGTCACCCAGGGCCGTCTTAGCGATTTCTGCAGACGTCCACGCCCCGATGCCACGAATAGCCTGCAGTCTTATGTAAGCGTCAGTGCGATTCATCGTGATAGCTTCTTCGATCCGCGATGCGTATCGCGCCGCATTCACGATCGTTCGTGAACGTTGGGGGTCGACTCCGGCCCGATGCCATTCCCATGAGGGAATCTGGCGCCATTCATCGGCGCTCGGTGGCACGTACATGCCATCGGGTGCCGGCCCAGGTGCTGGGGTGCCGAACTTCTTCAGCAGCCGATTGCGTGCGGCAATCGCGTCTAATCCCACCACCTTTTGTTCCAGCACGGCGAACACCAGTGCTTCGAACACACACTGGGTGCTCGGCACGCGGAGGTGTGCGTACCGCCGATAGGCATCGCGGAGGCTGTCGCTATTCCTGGTCAGTTCAGCCAACGGATCTTCGCAAGCCTCATCGGTGCTATGTCCGAGCAGTTGGGGAACATTGTGTAGCTGCCAGGTGGCGCCCGCTCCCCACGCGCGAGCATCCACGGTGTGTTCATCCACCTGATGCAGGTGCAAGGTGACCGGACCATTAGGGGTGTGGGCGGTGCGCCACATATGCGCGTCCACTACCCGATACACCGGGTCGTAGCGGCCTCGATTGAGAACTGACAACGTGTGCGCGGCATTGATGGGTGTGGGTGAACTCCACTGTCGCACTCCCTGGGTCACCCCCGCATTGTTTCAGTCGGTGGTTTGACTCCTTACCCAGGTGACATTTGATGAAATCACCGGTGGTGCTTGCGCTATCGCGATGCTGTGGGAGGCAAAAGAGTCAGTACTGCGGGCTTTTTAGTCAGTTGTTCGTGCCGGTTGCAATACCGAGTTCGCGCGCTAGGTCACGTGCACCGTGACGGTTTCCGGTGCCGGTCTGTCGATAGAAGCCGATGAGATCACTGCGCACGGTGGATTGGCTGTAATCAAGAGCCCGAGCGATCTGGGCATAGGTCATACCCGACGCTTGCAGGCGAAATACCTGCAACTGCCTGGTGGTCAATCCTTTTTCTCGACCCCAGGCAATCAGATCCACCGCTGGCTGGTCCGCATTTTCACTCCGCTTGGACACCGATGGGGATGAGCCAAATAGTTGTTGACTGACTGATAGGTACATGCCGCATAGATCGGCGAGTTGATTGAGCAAGCGCACTGACCGCGAGGACACCGAAACACTTTCCTTGAATGTCATGCACAGCGCGCCGAGTAGGCCCGCCTGCGATTGCATTCGAGCAACCATCCACTCAATGCCGATACGAGCGTCGAACAGTGGCAGGGCACTTGGGTCGGGTGTGCTGATTTCATGGGTGGAGCGCAGACGTGGTTCAGCACGTAAAAGCGCATGCGCCACAACATGATCAGAGAATAAGCTGACTGGTTCATCTGTCTCGTCTATTGGCTGATACGGACCAAATGAGGCAAGTCGAGCAATCGCACCACTGCTATCAGCAGAGATCAAGGTGGTGGCAATCGCCGTCTCCGGCCAACCAATCGATAGCGTGAGATAGCGCACAATGTCTGCTGGCAATGGCTTTTGGGCGAGAAACTGAATGGCTTGCGGCAGTAAAGCAGCTAGATTTACCGCACTATTTTCCGGCAGGGAACTTGCTCCCGCACCGGGCATTTCGTTGTGTTCATTCATTGCGTCCCCCCCGAATTTCCGGGAAATCATGGTGCTTGTGTAGAGGTTGTTCAACTTTATTGAACACTGAAGTTAGCGGATGTCTTCATGATTTTCTCAAAAGTTGTCAAAGAGATGTTTCGCAACTTCACTTGGAATCTGTGACCGAGGATTGCGTTTTCGCGGGGGAATTGGGCAAACCAAAAGTCCGACAAAAGGTACCGCGGTCTCCCCTTGCCTTGTACGTCACACCACATATGCGGCACCGCCGTATCGTTGCCCAATCGCAGACTGGCTAGGTTAAGCCTGTGAGTATGTTGAGCCCCAGAGCGAGCGTCTACGACGCCGGGGCATTGCCCGCCTTGACTGAAGAAGTGGAACTCACGCAGGCATTGATTCGTAATGCTTGCGTGAATGATGGTGGCACCAACGTCAGTGAATTACCCAATGCGGACTTGATGTTGGCCATTCTTGATGGAACAACTGCCGATATTGAATATTTCGATGCGGCCCCAGGGCGACGCTCAGTCATCGCTCGACTTCCCGGCACCGACTCGACTGCACCGACATTGATGTTGCTTGGCCATACCGATGTTGTACCGGCAAATCCTGATTCGTGGCAGCGGGATCCCTTCGGCGGTGAGGTTGTTGACGGTTTCCTTTGGGGGCGTGGTTCCCTGGACATGCTCAGTTACGTGGCGACCATGTCGCTGGCCTTTCGAGACTATGCAGCCCAGGGAATTCATCGTGGCGGTGATGTTGTTCTTGCCCTGGTGGCCGATGAGGAAGCACTGGGATCCCAGGGCATGGGTTGGCTTCAAGAGCATGAACCTGACGCTGTGACGGCACAGTGGGTGGTCACTGAATCCGGTGGTATCCCAAGCGGTACGCCAGCCGATCGCAGATTGGGTGTCTTGACTGCTGAGAAGGGCGCATGGCGGATGGCAATTACCGTGCGCAGCGCTGGAGGACATGGCTCAATGCCACCGATCTCAGCAAGTGCTCTGGAGAAGGCTGCCGAGGTGATTGTCAGACTGCGAAAGCACCAACCACAAATCGTGGTGACCGACGAGTGGCACACATACGTGCATGCGGCCTGGGATCAATCCGTTCACGAAGCGCTAACGAATCCGAGCACCGTTGATTTAGTAGTGGACTTGTTGCCGGAGTCCGCGGCACGGACGGTAAGTGCACTGACCCGAATGACGATCGTACCTACCACCGTCGAGACATCAGGTTCTTTGAATGTGGTTGCTGATACAGCCAGAATCAACCTCGACGTCCGGACACTGCCGGGACAAGATCGCGTCGATGTCCTGAACGAAATCAATGCAGCCCTGGGTGACCTGTTCGAGGAAGTTCAAGTAGAAGTTGTTGTAAGTGGCGCCGCAACCAGAACTCCCCCGGTTGGCCCGTGGTGGAATTTATTGCAAACAGCTGCACGACTTCAGTATCCAAACGCCCGACTCACTCCGGCGGTATCTCCAGGCGCTACGGATGCTCGTTTTATGAGGCAGCGGGGGGCTGAAGCTTTTGGCTTTGGGCTCATGAGCGAACATTTCCCAGCGGCGGAGATATCCACCATGTTGCACGGGGTGAATGAGCGAATTGATCTTTCCTCTTTGGCGATGATGCGCACACTGTGGCAGGACCTGCTCGCCATGTTTGCAGCTGAAACAACTAGGTGAGGTAACCCAATCGTTTCATTACCGGCCCGTGATCGAGGCAGACTCGGTCGATAGTTTCGGCATCGACTTCCCATTTCCATGCTTCAGCTTCTCCTCGACGGAAGAAAGACGCACCGGGGCGGGCAGCCTCGCTGAAACCCTCAAATATTTCTCGGGCGGCCAACGACGAGAACTCACACGCCTGTGTTGCGTTTGCAATGTCCTCGGCGGTGGTGGACATGTCCATGAAATCAGCCATCCGAGCTAGTTCGCGTTCAGGCTCTAAGAGCATGTCTTCGTATCGCACCATCAGCAGTGGCAGGGTGCAATCGTCAAGCCAGGACGTCACATGTTCAGACCACGAGACCAAATCCTGCTCACCATGAGCATCCGGGAGTCCATTTTCGACTTTTGTCATGCCCATGACCTCCACCGCTTCCTCCATACCCACGCCAAGATGGTGTGCCCAACTGGCAACGACAGCTCGGGGATCCCGCACGATATAAATTACCTTCGCATGTGGTGGTTGCCATGGAATGGGAAAACCATCAGCTGCCACCGACCACGACCGATGAGTCTTTCGCCGGATCACCGCACCGTGACTGGGTCGATAAACCGCCCAGGATAGACGCAACATGCTTGCGGTCTCAGCATCAGAAAGGTCTCCAAGAGGTACGCCCAGGGAGGAGTCCATGCGGTCGTGCGTGCCAGATTTATTCAGCGAATTGAAGTCCGGCTGCTGTCCAGACTCCAAAGCGTCTAACTGTGCGCGGACCCAGGTGTTTCCTGACTTCGGATAGGAAGCTAACCAGGTGGTTGCACTGGTAATTGTCATAGAACCTCGACCAACTGTTCATTGATCGCTCGGGCGAGCGCGGGCGGCCCAAACAGTGGTATCTCATCCATTGATTGGGGGTGGCTGCGAACAAACATCCATGACGGGAGAGCCGAAACGTGATCCAAAAGTGATGCCGGCACCGGTACTGCGCTCAATGCGTGAGATCGCAGACGAGAGGAAAAAAGTGAGTGCTGCCAACTACTCATTGGGTACACCATGATTTTGGTTAGACCGCCAGACACCTTCAACAGGACACCGGCGGTCAAAGTGCAATCGCCAGCGCCAGGAACCGTGACGTCTACCCGATCAGTTGCGGTATCTCGAAGAGATCTGGGCAAGTCCGTAAAGAGCCGTTCGGCCACACGTGTGTCGATGGCCGCCCGGGGTTGTTGCCCAAGAGCGACTCCTTGATCATCGATGATCGTGAATCCATCACTGAGCAGCTTGAATCCTGATCGAGTGAGTTGTAACGCGGTGGTTGAGCAGCCCATCCGGGACGCGCCAACAATGGCAACAGCTCGACCATCTCGAGCCACGGTTGCTCCCGGCAGCACAATGCATCCTTGAAAGACGTACCACTGACCTGTTGCCCAATTGCCCAACCTGGCCCACGTGCGGCCGATGCTGGCCTCATCTGGGGCGCGGACGCTAATCTCACTCGCTGTGATTTCGACACAACCAAGCCCTGGCAGCCCCATCGTTATTTGGTTGTCCGTGACGTGCCAAAGTGGAAGTGGGCCATCAGCCACCATCGGTCCATCGACGTGCTTGATCTGCGGCTGAAGGCGAGGCATTAGTTCCCTCGCGACATGAGCGGCTCGCCATCTCCAACTATGGAAAACTCTTGATCGCTGTCGACCAGTCCGATACCAAATAGAGCTTGATGTGCTCTCAGCGACAGATTGATTCCATCCAAGAGTTCGGCGATGGATCCGAGTTCGACTGCTTCGACGTAAGCGCTGAGATCATCGGGCATTTCCCAAGTACCCAGCGCCGCCATCGACCTAAACGATTGTTCAATCGTCGGCGAGGGCGAAAAGGTGATTCCTTCAGCAGCTGACTTCTGAAAAGCGGTTGCATCCCTTTGAGACTGGTAACGACCACTCAAACGAAGATGATTGAGATACGGGGTGGTGATCTCACCGAGTCGAGATCGAGCCAACCAACTATTTTCTAATCTCTCAATCAACGCTTGGCCCATGATCAGATCGCGCAATTGGTCGGGGTCAAGGTCAACGCTATTCGCCCATTCATCCAAGCCATCCGCGCTGACCTGAACCTGTCGAGCCAAATTGTCACGTGCTAACGAGCACTCCTCAACCGTGGGGAGCCCTCCGAGCCAAACCGAAAACTTAGTTAGGACGAGTCTGGTCTTGGCTACGCGCATATCGGCAGCAAAGTTGGGATCATGTAGTGCGCCGTACCGCCGAATGCGATCAAATGTGACGGAAACTCCATCCGTGGACGTGACGGCAATATCTCGAGCTAGCGTTGCGGTAAATACCCCGGAGATGACCGTCTTCGGTCGCGCTTCGATTGGCATCGGACCTTCGGGTAGTTGCTGCATCTGCTGAAGTAGTGCGATTGCATCGGAACGCTTGGGATCGACCGCTTTTGTGCGAACAAATTCACGCAGTCTGAGTACGCGGTCAGGAGCAAATCCCATCTCGATGGTGTCGGCAATTACGGTGCTCAGTCGACGATCTGGAAACCAACGGTCCTTTTGGCAGGTGACCAGGCGCTGGGTTTCAGAATCCGTAAGTAGTCCGGCGTCGTTCGCAGCAGCCAACGTTGCTCGAATGGATACCAGGGCGTCTGATAATGGCCGGAAATCATCCTCTGCACCCGCGTGTGTGAGGGCAACCTCGTCGTCGTCCTCCAGCCTTCCTGAAGCAAGGTCCTGGTAGATCTGGCCAACCCCGATCATTCCGTACGTTGAACACTCAGCGGCGCGTAACGCACCCATGCTGCTTGCGCCAAGGAGCCAAGTGCCTTGTTCCATGGCAAAGAGCAATTCCTTGTGAAATACCGACATCGTCGACAAAAACGTGCCATCAACGAGACCAATCGCGTGGGGACGATACTTCAGCACCGCAGCCAGCACATCTCCCATTGCTGCCGGGGGTAAAACCACAACGTCAGGCACGATTTCATGGGCTTGATCTCGAGTGAGTGACGGGCCGAGAAATACCAGATCAGGGCCGGTCACGACGAAATCACCCGGTCTAGGTGCGAAGCAGCCGTCCAGGTGCTGGCCCGCTGACCACGACCGGCAAAGGCAAAAGGGTAGCCTTCAAGGCCAGGAACGATGACTCGGACAACCTGAACCGGATCACCAGGCAATGTGTGTCGGATAACGATCACCTGCTTAAAACCTGCGGCCGCCAACATGGACACCATCCACTCAATGTCACCGAGGACACTGTCTGTGCTGTGATCGATGCCGGCTGCCAACTCGCCAAATACCGGCTTCCGAGATTTCGCAGTAAGGCTAACGGCAGCCGAACGTGCGGTTTCAAACATGTCGTCGCGAGCACCGGCAACGATAAGGCAACGCGACTGGGCTGCTTCGGTCACTGCACGCGTGAAGGCCGTTGCCATGCAGGGCCCGGCTCCCATCCCCTTGAAACTTCCGGTGGTGCCGCCTTCTGGTTCCATCAGGTAGGCCGCTGCGATGGGTACGCCCACGTCAGTGGTGCAGTCCACCGCTTCAAGTATCAATCCAGACCGAACAATGCGCTCGGCCACACTGGGAGCCGTTGCTTGAAGTAGTTCGAGACCATTGATGTAGGGCGCTGGATCAACTGCAGTTCGTAGGACGAGTCCGTCGCGTTCGATCGCTTCTTGAAGGCCGGAGAGCACAGCTTCTAAGACATGTGCGCCACTTGCTAAACCGTTGGAGCCACTGACGAATGGTCGCAGGTGTCCTCTGTCTTGTGGATCATGGACGGTGACGATCGAGGAGGGGACCCAAACCTCTTCGCCGGCAACGATGTCCCAGCCCGGTGTCCAGTCAATGGGCAGGTCATCATGCCAGATAGCGCCCTTGGCCTTTGGCAGTTGAAAGCCATCTGCCACGGTCACGCCAAGCTTTTGCATCACGGAGCGGCTGGCATGAACGGAATCAACGTCTAGGGACTCCCACACCGCTTGTTCGCAGCACTCCATTACCGCGCTCACCCAACTCGCGTCTGGAGTGGGGCCTTTACCGCTGCCGCTGGACAGACTTCGTCCCTGTGGCTTCACTGCCATGTGAACATTGAGACCGACGTAGTCGAAACCGGTCAGATGTGCGACTCGGGTAATGCCGTAGTCCTGAAGGTAGGCGCTGAGGTGGGCGCGCAACTCACCCACCGGACGAGTGCGGCGGCCCGACTCCGTGGCGATACCCACGGGGAGCGGAAGATCGCCCGGAGCAACCATCGAACCAAAATCAAGCAAGTTCTATGCTCCCGGGTAAGAGGACAGTTGAGTAGTGGTTGGCCTTCGTTCAACCAACCACTACCCAACAAATTTTCAGGGGTGGTTCAGGCCCCGGCTGCGGCCTCAGCCGCGGCGGGAGCGACTGACGTAATGACTGTCGTTGTGACATTTCCACCGGCTACCCCGGCCATCTCGGCGTGGGCGGCATTGACATCAGCGTGGCTGGGTACGGCAACGCCAGCCTCACGAAGGACGTTGGCACGTTCTTCAGCCGATCCGGCAGTCATGACCTTATTGCGAAGGTCGTCGTTGGCCGCGAGAGCTTTGGCGGCTTCATGGAATGTGCTTGCGGTCATAGGATTCTCCCAAAGTGAAAGTTGAGGCTACGCTCGATCAAGAGTCGCCGTGTAAACCATAGCCCCACCGCGCCAGGCCGTACAAGCCAAGTCAGGCCCCGGCTGCGGCCTCAGCCGCGGCGGGAGCGGCTGCCTTAATGATTGACGTTGTGGTTGATCCACCGGCTACCCCGGCCATCTCGGCGTGGGCGGCATTGACATCAGCGTGGCTGGGTACGGCAACGCCAGCCTCACGAAGGACGTTGGCACGTTCTTCAGCCGATCCGGCAGTCATGACCTTATTGCGAAGGTCGTCGTTGGCCGCGAGAGCTTTGGCGGCTTCATGGAATGTGCTTGCGGTCATAGGATTCTCCCAAAGTGAAAGTTGAGGCTACGCTCGATCAAGAGTCGCCGTGTAAACCATAGCCCCACCGCGCCAGGCCGTACAAGCCAAGTCAGGCAGCGGGATTCGGTAAATACTCGAGCTAGGTAGATCAGACGCCAGTACCGTACTCTTACGTCGCATCCGATGCGTAGCAAGAGATGTTCGAGGAAGGAATTTGCGGGATGTCTGACGCACCGACAACGCCAAGTGCAGTTCCTAAATCACCGGCACCTCAATTGCCCTCGGCGAGTCCGGAGACGCTAGATCAAATCACCGAAACCACGAAACCGCGTGGCTGGTGGGCGTTATGGATCACTCTCGGTGCCATCGCGATGGTGCTGCTGTGGTCAATCTTGGGCAACATCCCGCAACAGGTAAGTGGCATAGGCACGGTGTCCGCACTTGCACACAGCAGAATCATCACCACGCCAATCTCGGGCACCGTGACACTTCCCGTGCCGGTAGAGGGAAGAAAAGGTGACGACTCCATCATCGCTACCGTCACGCCATTTGATGGCTCATCTCCGGTGAATCTTCTCGCCGGCGAAATCGGCCAAGTTACCGAGTTCTTTGTTGAAGAAGGTGTGGGGGTTGAGGTGGGTGAGAGCATCGCAACCTTGGTAACCCTCGTGGATCGCTCCAGTCCGATCACTGTCGTCACGTTCTTACCAGCGTCAATCGCATCAGTAATGAACGAGGGTGCGACGGTGCAGTTGACCGTGTCGAATGTTGCCACGGGTGTTACAACCAACCTGGACGCAATCGTTACTCAAGTAAGTGAAAGTGCCAGCTCCTTGGCCAGCATGGTCGCCGAAAGCGGGTCCGAGGAATTATCGGAACAGTGGTTCACCGATTCTGGCGGGCTGCCCTACCGGGTGGAGCTGACGGCATCAAAGTGGCCCGCGAAAGGATCGATCATTCCGATACCGGGTGAAGTTATCGAGATGACGAATACCTACGCCTACGTTCACCCCATCGAATTGCTTTTCGGGGGCAATGAATGACCACACTTGATGCAGCGCCGGTTGTTGCACACCTGTCGGTCACGACGGAACCGAAGCGCGTCAAAGTACCCACCATTTTGCAGCAGGCGCAGGTCGAATGTGGTGCCGCCAGCCTAGGCATGGTGCTAGCCCATTTTGGCCGTTGGGAATCTCTAGACACTCTGCGCGCTGCCTGCGGGGTATCGCGTGATGGTGCAAACGCGGTGCAAATTATGACGGCTGCTGAAAACTATGGTCTGGCCACTGAAGGACATCGCGGAACCATGGCAGACCTCGACGGAATAGCGACCCCGGCGGTCATTTGGGTGCGCCGTTCACACTTTGTCGTCTTGGAAGGTGCGCGTGATGGCACCTTCTATTTGAATGATCCGGCTCGTGGGCGTTACAGCGTTGACACGGAAACTTTTACCGCCATGTACTCCGGTGCGGCAATCACGTTTACTAAGACCGAAGAATTTACGACCGCTGGTCATCGATACCGCGCCATGCCAGCGCTTTGGAAACGCTTGCGCAATTCCAAAAGTGGAGTCAACTTTGCCATCGCAACGGGTCTTATCGCGATGCTTCTGGGCCTAGTGCTAGCCCCGGTAAGTCAACTATTCATCAATGGCGTGTTGGAAAGTTCCGAGCGTCGACTATTGGGCACGTTGATGTCGGTTTTAGCGATCATTGGGCTGTTACGCGGTGGCATGACCCTGTTGCAATATGGGGTAATCAGTCGACTTGAGGCCAAGCTGACACTGGTGGGAACCGCAACGTTCGTCAGTCGACTCATTCGACTGCCACTGAGCTTCTATACCGAACGCTCAACAGGAGACCTGAGCCAACGAGCTGGATACAACGGAACTGTCGCGTCCCTTTTGGCGACTCAAATGGCCACGGCAGGTATCGCCCTCATCGGTGCGATCGGTTACGCAGCACTACTCCTTTACTACAGTTGGATCCTTGGCCTCGTGGTCTTGTTTTTGTCCTTTGCCAACGTAGTGCTCCTCCGAATCGTAATGAACAAGCGAACAAACACGCAGAGTCGAGTGATTCGGCGACAAAACGAACTGCGGGGAACCACTACGGCTTCAATCCAGAGCATTGAAACGGTCAAATCAACGGGTATGGAAGACGATGTCTTCACCAGCCTCACCGGCCAACAGTCGGACTATGTCAGTGCCACGGCAGCGCTGGTACCAAGTTCAGCATTGCTTGTCGCCGTTCCGGGCCTGCTTTTTTCGCTGACGAGTGCAAGCATTCTGGTGATTGGGGGGTGGCTGATTATTCAAGGATCCTTCACCCTTGGTGGTCTGCTGGCCGTTACCGCATTGGCTGCGAACCTCAATGGACCCATTCAAACGTTGATGAGTACCGGTGGTCAGTTGCAGATCGTGACCTCAAGTTTGCAGGCGCTAGATGATGTGTTGGCGAATGAGCAAGAGGTGCGCTTTGACCGTCCGGCACTGGCCATTGATGCCCCACTGCCGCCTTTCTCGGGTCGAATCAAGCTAGAAAATATTTCTTTCGGGTACGGAGATTTGGCTCCATTGGTGATTGACGGACTCACGTTGGAACTCAAACCCGGACATCGCATCGCGTTGGTCGGCGGGTCTGGATCGGGGAAGACAACGGTCGCCAATCTTGCCGCGGGGTTGTATCAGCCGCGTTCAGGGCGCGTTCTATATGACGACGAACCCATGTCGCAGTGGCCGATGAATGTGTTGGAAAGATATGTGTCCAAGGTTGACCAGGACATCGTGTTGTTTGAGGGAACGGTTCGTGAAAACGTGTCCCTGTGGGATCACACCATCCCAACCCGAGATATTGAACAGGCGCTATCTGACGCGCAGGTCCTTGACGATGTTTTGGCGCGCAGTGGGGGCATTGATTGTCAGGTCGCAGAGTCGGGTCGCAATTTTAGCGGTGGGCAATGCCAGCGCATTGAGATCGCCCGAGCCTTGGCACGCAACCCGCGCGTCATCATTCTCGATGAAGCGACAAGCGCCCTGGACGACATTACCGAGGTAGCAGTCGACGAAGCGTTACGCCGACGCGGAATATCGTGTTTAATCGTCGCTCATCGCCTCAGCACTATTCGAGATTCCGACGAGATCATCGTCCTCGGTCATTCCGGAACAATCCTTGAACGCGGTACCCATGATGACCTCATGGTCAGCGGTGGCGCGTATGCACAGATGGTTGCCGACGCCGGAGATGGTGGCGATGTCGGATCCTGATGGCGTAGACGTAACCGCGAATGCCCGATTCACTGCATTGCCTGGCACAGGCAGCGTCCTGCAGGTAACTGCTGGCACGATTGATGTCTTTGCTCGTGACGAGACAGGCGTTCGTTTTCCGTTGGCAACTCTAACGATTGGCGATCAGGCCTTTGGTGCCGATGGTCTTGACTTGATTGCGGTGCCGCGACAAGGCGGAGCATCAGTTCTTCTTGATCCTGCGCCGGTGTTGACCAGCGACGCGATCGTTTCGTTTGCTCGCCGCATTCAAGATGAAATTGGTGAATCGGCAAGTGATCTTGCATCGGGAAACATAGCCGATTTCCCTGCAAAATTACTCAGTTGCGTGCAGGCGGCCCGGGAGGTTGAGAACACTCACCGAACGACGACAGCTCACGCCGCTGTGGCCGCCGGCGCTTTTGCATATGACCAAGCGTTGATTGATTTCCGATACTCAAGCCAGACCCTTAAAGACCCTGTCGTAAATGCCACCACTGGTCCACTCGTTGCCGTGATGACGATGCTGGGTGACCACCTGGGCTTCGCGGTGGTTGCTCCTACGATCGATGAATTTCATGCTACGACCGACCCCATCCGGCTCATCGCCCATGCCTCCGGCGTCCGCTATCGGTCCGTTTCCTTGTCCCCGGATTGGATGAGTTTCTCAAACAGCACCTACCTGGGGACCTTGTTGGTTCCGGGTGCAGCCCCGATTCCGGTCGCACTCATCAAGGCAGGTCGTGGGTATGTGATTCAACGGCCCACCGATCTCACGCCCATTCCGTTAACCGAGGAGTTACGCGGTCAACTCCTCGGGACGGTTTTTGAGTTTTACCCACCGCTACCCCAAAACCGATCAATCAACGTGCGCGACCTGATCGGCCTGGCGACCAGGGGTATGAATGGGCTGTGGGGGTTTGCCGCGCTGATGGCATTCGGTGTGGCAATGCTGGGCTTGCTCACACCCGTCCTCACGAACGTGACCATCGCTAGCATTATTTCGTCAGGAGAGGGTTCTCGACTCCTGCCCATAGGTGGCGCACTGGTCATTGCCGCTCTGGTGTCTTTTGTCTTTTCGTTGATTCAAAACTTCACCGTGTCAGCGATCTCACAGCGATCAACTCGAACGGCGCAGGCAGCAATGTGGGATCGCACTTTGTCGCTGCCGGCCAGCTTCTTTCGTAAGTACAGTTCCGGTGATCTGACCGTTCGAGTGATGGCCGTGGATAGCCTGCAATCGCTGTTGAGCACCCAGGTGATCAGTGCGATTCTGGCGGCAGTTTTTGCCCTGATAAACCTAGTTTTGATGTTCTACTACGACACGATGCTCGGCCTGGTTGGGGTGGCGTTTCTTGCCGTCTGCGTGTTAGTGCTCATCACCGCTACTCGCTCAGTATCTCGTTACGCTACAAAAACTTTGACCGCGCAGCGAGAGGCCAATGGCTGGATGGTGCAGATGCTGCGGGGCGTGATGAAAATACGACTTGCAGCTGCTGAACCTCAAATGGAAGCGCGCTAC
>ERZ887849.2938-NODE-2938-length-13414-cov-9.741672_pt1 | contig 13414 bp, 12 predicted proteins | sample MGYA00521267_ERZ887849 | MGnify/ENA primary metagenome ERZ887849 (study PRJEB32303, sample SAMEA104408601) | aquatic metagenome | biome: Brackish water; feature: Pelagic; material: water | place: Baltic Sea | collected 2014-06-06T16:11:00 | depth 2,863 m ... | reverse complement strand
GTGCGCTTCCGCCGCACTAAGCGCATGCGTCACTGGCCATGCGGTGGGCAGTGGACGAAATGCTTGTCGCGCGAGATATCCAATGAGGTCGCGCCAGTCGCCGGTCGCGCGCGGACTCCCTGGTGGGTTGTGAAAACGATCGGTGCGGCGGGTTTTGCGGCGCGGAGCGCCCTGGTCCATTGCAACTGAGGTGTCGTTCGGCATCCCAAGTCCTCTCGGTTTTTACCGAGTGTACGGATGGATTATGACCGAATTATTGGTGATCTTTTTTCACGAAATTGTCATCGAAATGTCATGAATTACTCACCCATACGAGGTGGTCTGATTGCGCATCGATCTCGCCCTGATAGCGATAGGCGCACAGTGCGCCATCGGGGAGTGCCACTGAATAGTCGAGACAGACGGCGCGAGGATGCCGGATACTGGGGATGCCACGCATCCAGTAATGCCCAAAAAAGACAAGGCTCTCGTGGTAGCTCGGAGCCGTTGAGGGGAGTGGGAGATCTGGAATACGATCGCGTTGGGTGACGTCGATCACTGCACTGTCGCGGTATGTTGATTGATCCGGATCCCACCAATTCAGACGAATACGTCGTCTTTGAATCCCATAATAGTCCTTGAAATGGCTGCCTTCAGGAAGCCGCATCTCGAGACCATTGAGTAGGGTTTCTCGTGCTTGCCATGCGGCTGAGTGCTCTATCGCAGAGTCCGTAAAGAAAGACAGATCGGTTGGTGCGTGACGATGATCGAGGTAGGGGGCAAGCAGCGCTTGTGCTGGAGCATGCCAACAGGCATGAACAGCTCGCACCCCAGTTTGCTCAAACCATAGAGGAAGTGTCTTAAACCAAGCGATGGTGTCCTGATAACCCACTGAGTCATGCTGATATGCATCCAGAAAGGCTTGATGCTGACGAATATGACCATCGGTATGGCTCCGGACATAGCGATCCGGATCGTCAGTTCGTGAGGTGACAAATCCGACAGCATTGAACTCATGGTTTCCCATGAGACATAACGCTCGGCCACTGTCACAGAGCGCGTGGACGAGATCGACAGTCTCCCGCTGTTCTGGGCCGCGATCGATCAAGTCACCCAGAAAGACGAGTCGCCCATCCTGAGGATGAGTCCACTGATTTGCTTGATATTTATAGCCTAGGCGATCAAGTAACGCGCGCAAGGCACTTGCATGACCATGAATATCCCCAACGAAATCGATCGGTTGCATACCGAACTAGCAATCTGGGGCTAGGACGGCTTGATGGATTTGATCACTCATCGTGTTGTAGGCCTTAATCGCACCACGCGTGAGAACTAAGCGTTTGCGCCGATGATCGACAGGATCACGCTCTATTGTCACTAACCCCAAATCAATGAGGTGAGCGATCCGTCGATGGAGGGATGCAGGGGAGGCGATTTTGGATTCGCTGATCAGCTCGGTCACTAGCGCAGCATTGCCAGAAATCTGGCGTTTCAGCAGATAGTCGAGCATTTCGCGTTCGACGCGGTCACACCGACCGAGCGCGGTCTCTCCTTCGACGGTGGCGATGATCCCCTTAATCCGTAGGATAATGTCGTTGACTTCGATGCTCATACTCTCTTTAAGGTCCCTATAGGTACTTTCTGTCATTGTTGTCAGTGACATCCATTTCACACATGAGCTTAGCAAGCGAAGGATTGATTAGGAAAGACGATTACGCTTGCAACATGCCGCCGTAGTACGCACCGACAGCAACTAAAATAAATCCAGTCAGGAACGCCACGGCGCTAAAGCGCATTACGCCTTGTCTGGACTCCTGTTTGATCAATTTGGGGTTGATCAGACCGATTACAAACGCGAGTAGGGATAAGACACAAATAATATTACCTAGCCCATGGACCAACGCAAACACTCAGTGCTCCTCGCGTCGCACGGTGGTCTTTGGTTTCAGAACAATCAAAACAATAAAGCCGAGGAGAGCGAGGACACCCAGTCCAATCCCGACTAATTGCCAAAGTGGCCAGCTGGTCAGCTCACCGGGCAATCTTGACGGATCTGAGCCGTCCAACCCTAAGAACTGAGTGACTGAATCACGCATTGATTGAGGCGATTGCGAGCCCGTTGTCTTCGATTTATCGTCTGAACGCGAGGCCTCACGGTTGGCTGCATTGGCCTCATCAGATTGTCCGATTGGTGTCAGCTGGATTGCTTGTGCAGTATTGTTTCCAATCGCAGTGATTGGCGCTGATTCCAAAACCTCGAGTCGCCGCTGTATTTGTCGATGGCGCTGTGGCTCGAGAGAACGAATCGTAAATAATCCACGCCCAGTCGGTAACGAATCCAACTGCGCTGCGACTGTCCCGTCCGCAGAGGGGGTCAAAGTAATGGGCTCACCATCTGCTCCGAACTGTGCCTCAAAGCGACTCACTGGGCTGTCTGATTGCACAACAGGCTGTCCCTCCCGGCTCAATCCGATGGTGAGACCGACGGAGACATCAGGCGACAAGGTGCCTGGTAACTCGGTCATGTCCAGCCGAGTGGGCGAATCTATTAAAATTCGTAAGTCGTCTGAGTTTGAGTCATAGAGGCGATAGCGCCCAGGTTCTGGATTCGACCACATCAGAATTTTATAGCCCTCACCCGCGTAGAGCGAAAATCCTTCGCCGGCACTTTGTTCAGTGATGGGATCCCGTCCCGATTGGAGCAATTCAAAGGTTGGATTGTCGCCCAGTTGAATAATGCGGAGTTGGCTAACCTCTGCATCAACCAGAATCTCATCGTTAATCACCGGTAGTTGCTGACTACGTATGGCGAGCTCCAGGGCATCCAGCATCACAGGAACGAGGTCACCAGCGCTTTCGATCCGCGTGAACAGGCCGCCGGTTGCCAAGGCCATTTGACGCAGTAACTCGATATCGGCTCGATCGGACAATGCAATGGTATGGAGTCGACATTGGCGACTCACGGCTTCAGGGATCAGTCGCTTCAGAATGCGGTCTCGTGAGGCTCGACTTGCGTCGGATCCACCTTGAACATCAACCAAACCATCGGTCAGCATGACAACATGACATTGCCGAGTTCCATCCGAGTCTCGGACGCGTAACGCTGTGCTCAATGCACTTTCGATATGTGTGTACTGATCGTTTGATCGAATCGACGCAGTCAGTGGGGCAGCCAGTGCAGACCAGCGTGCATCCACCGATCCATAGGGCACCAATCCACGAACGTCTGTACCAAAGAGCCAAATACCCCCAAACGATTCCTGTGGGAGGAGCGCCGCAAGTAATGCGGTAGCGGGTCCACGGATTGTCTTGGGATCGGACGTCTTCATCGAGCCAGACACATCCACTAGCACACGCAAATCCACGGGCACATTGGCCTGCGCGATTGGCATCGACAGGATGACAAGGAGCCAGAGGCTAACTCGCCAGTGCGGGATGATTTTTAAAGTGCGCCAGTGCATCAGGGTTTGCCAAAGCATCCATATTTCCAATTGGCTCGCCATGGACCATTTGCCGAACGGCGAGTTCTGCTATCTTACCACTGACTGTACGGGGTACGTCTGCAACTTGTGCGATGATCTTTGGTACATGTCGTGGACTTCTCGCGTGTCGAATCCGATCCCGTAGCATGCGCTCCATGGCATCGGTGAGAATGTCGCCTTCTGCCAGTACCACAAACAACACAATGTCTTCGTCGTCGCCGCGTCGTAAGCCAATCGCCACTGCATCACGAATACTGTCAAGATCATCAAGGGCACGATAGATTTCTGCGGTGCCGATCCGCACTCCACCCGGATTTAAGGTGGTATCAGATCGACCGTGAATAATAAATCCGCCTTCTTCTGTTCGCTCTGCAAAATCACCATGGGTCCAGAGGCCTGCGAAGCGCTGAAAATAGGCAGCCTGATAGCGGTGGCCATCGGCATCGTTGAAAAAGCCAAGTGGCATGCTTGGGAATGGACGTCGGCAAACCAGTTCGCCCTGGGTCGCTGTGACCGGTGTTCCCTCATGATCCAAGACATCGACATCGAGCCCAAGTCCGGCGCACTGCAACTGCCCGGAGTACACCGGGAGAATTGGGCAACACAAACAGAAGCACGAGAGGATATCGGTGCCTCCAGAGATTGAGCCAAGTAGCACGTCCGCCTTAATGTCGCGATAGACAAATTCGAAAGTGGCTGGCGCTAAAGGAGAACCCGTTGAAAGAATCGCTTTGAGGTGGGAGAGATCTTCTGTCGCTGGCCGGTAGCCAGCCTTATCGAGCGCACTCAGATATTTCGCGCTTGTGCCAAAGACTGTCCATTGATCCTGTGCTGCCAACGACCAAAGTGTTTCTGGGCCACTGGCGAATGGTGATCCATCATAGATCATTAATGCTGCTTCAGAAGCAAGTCCTAAGCACAGCCAATTCCACATCATCCAGCCGCAGGTTGTGTAAAAAAATAAACGATCTCCGGGCTTTAGATCCACATGATAGCGATGCTCTTTCACCACTTGGAGTAAGGCCCCTAGGTGGGAGTGGATAATGCATTTCGGGGCACCGGTGGTGCCAGAACTGTAAAGAATAAATGCAGGATGCTGGGTGCTGACACGGACAAAAGTGGGCGGCTCATTATGGACAGACAACTCTGCTATCTCACGCACTCGACAACCCACGTGTGTTATTGGAGCACCCTGTCCCACATGGAAGCAGGTCGTGATCGAGGGGATACGCGCTAACAGTGCCAGTGTGATGGTGCTGACGTCACGCAGAGTGCCCCCGTACAAAACCTGTGACACAGCCAGCAATGCCTTGGGCTTGATCTGACCAAATCGATCAATGACCGCCTCAACCCCAAAGTCAGGGGAGCAACTGGTCCAAATCGCGCCAAGACTCAAGGTGGCCAGCGCGCCAATGATTGCTTCCGCACCGTTGGGTAAAAAGCCTGCCACGACATCGCCTGAGCCAATACCCGCCTCAATCAGGGCATTTTGTAGGGTTGCAACGCGCTGGACGAGCGCATCTCGCGTGAGTTGTTCGATCTTACCGTGTTCGCGATACACGATCATCGCTAGTGCTGATGGGTCACCACGCATCAGACAGTTTTCTGCAAGATTGAGACTGCCATCTGGAAAAAACTGAGACCCTGGCATGGCCCGGGAACTGAGAACGCGCTCGCCCATCTCGCCTTGCAGACCTGCGTGACGCCACAAGATGGGCCAAAAGCGCTCGGGCTCATGCACACTAAAGCGATGCAGACTTGGATAATCACCGATTGCCCGACCCGTCTCTCGATTGACGGTGGCCATAAGGTCAACCAACTGACTGTGCGCGATGCGTTCGGGTGTCGGTGTCCAAAGAGGTTGCATGCGTTATCCTTATCCATTGGTTCGAGTGTATCAAATTGGCCCATTGTCGCCGATGGTCGAAGACTCTGGCCGAAGACTTGCAAAATGTTGCGACGCACGATACGGTTCCTCTGTTGCGGTGCACCATAGGAGGAAAACCCCGTGTTTGAGCAATTAATGAAACAGAACGAAGCCATGATGAAGCAATTCCAGACCATGATGGGTGCTGATGCGTTAGCGCAGATGATGAAGCCCTACACAAATTTACTGGAGATGCAGCGAAGCGTGATTGAATCAATTACGGAAGAGCAAACGCGAGTTGCCACTGAGTTGATGAACGATTATTTGGAAGAAGCGCGTCAGGTCTGTTCGTGTAATTCCTTGCCTGAGGCTGTTGAAATCCAGAAAGCATACTTGGCGAAAGTGCAAGAGCGGATGGCTGTATTGGCAAAGAAGCAGGCTGAGTCATTTACTAAGTTAGGCGAAGAGTCTATTCAGGTGATGAAGCATTCAGCTGAAGACTTGATGAAGAATATGCAGACGAAATAACTGTCTCTATCAAAGCCCGGGTGGCACATCCCACCTGGGCTTTTTTACGTCTGTTATTAGACTCGCTTAAATCCGAACGCGGACATAGTCTCCTGGCGCTGGTGAAAGTGCAGGATGCGCATCAGTCCCCACTGGTCGGGCAGGTACCTGTGACGCATCCTGTTGATCCAGCCAGGTGTGCCAATGCGTCCACCACGAACCGGGATGATTCGTTGCCGTTTCGAGCCACGTATCCGGTGTCGAGCCCAGTGTCCCATCTGTCCAATAATTGCGCTTGTTCTTCACCGGAGGATTAATGACGCCCGCAATATGTCCTGAGCCTCCTAGCACGAAGGTTGTCTCGCCACCGAGGAGTTGGGTTCCAGTAAAGGTTGTTTTCCAGGGTGCGATGTGATCCTCGACAGCACTCAAAAAGTAGGCAGGGACCTTAACCTTCCCTAGATCAACCGCCTTCCCGCAACAGGTGAAGCCCTCTGGTTTGGCCAGGTTATTTTCCACATACATTTGACGAATATAGGTGTTGTACATGGTCGCAGGTAGGTTGGTAGGATCTGAGTTCCAGTAGAGAATATCAAAGGGCGGTGGGGTTTTTCCTTTCAGGTAGTTATTCACCACATAAGACCAAATCAGGTCATTGGAACGCAACATATTGAAACCTAAAGCGAGACTTTTTCCTGACATGAATCCATCTTTTTGAATCTGTTCTGCCCGTAATTCGACTTCATCTTTATTTAGGAATATTCCGAGCTGACCTGGATCCGAGAAGTCCAGCAGAGTCGTTAAAAATGTGGCTGAACCAATGCTAGCGTCACGTTTCTTCTGCATGACTCCCATCGCAGACCCTAACAGGGTTCCGCCAACACACCAGGCAACGGCATTGAGCTTTTTCTCACCCGTGATGTCTTTCGTCACCCTGATCGCTTCAAAAAGACCGTCAGTGACATAGTCATCCCAGCCAATATCACGGTATTCCACAGTTGGATTGGCCCATGAAATCAAAAACACCGTATTGCCTTGATCGACGCACCATTTCACGAAGGAGTTTTCAGGCTGTAGATCCAAAATATAGAACTTATTGATACACGGTGGAATGATCAGTAGGGGGCGTTTGTGCACGTGTTCAGTGGATGGGGTGTACTGAATCATCTCGAACAAGTAATTACGGAATACCACCGAGCCTTCTGTCACCGCCACATTCTCACCGAGTACAAACTTCGATTCGTCGGTCATGGTAATCCGGCCTTTCTCGAGGTCGGTCAGGAGATTCTGAAATCCATCGACCAAGCTTTGTCCCTTGGTTTCGACAGCTTCTTGCAGTACTTCGGGATTGAGCGCGGCAAAGTTTGCAGGGCTCATGGCGTCGATAAAGTACTGCGCATAAAACTTCAGTTTTTCTTTATCCGCACCCTCAACTGGAATGGCATCCGTTGTCTTCGAGAGGACTTCTGAGGTCAGTAGGTACGACTGCTTAATGAAGTCAAAAATAGGGTGACTAAGCCATTGGTCTGAATCAAAGCGCCGATCCTTTGGTGGCGAAAAAGTCAGGCCGGTCTGCATCAGGTCAGTCCAGAGTTTGAATTGATTTTGCTGATACTGACTGACCATCTCGAACCAAGCCGTCGGATTGGTCCAAGGCTGCATTACCAATTCAGTCCACACAGAGGTCAGATTTGTCAGGATTACTGCGGTGTCTTCTGAGCGCATCAGCCCTTGTATTAACCGTTTACTGTCGGCATTCATGGTTTCGAACAATTGTTCAGGTGCTTTCTGATCAGTCACGTATCGACTCCCTTCGGGTCTGGATTAGGCAACGCATTGCAATCGCTACAGTGTATTGTGCAGTGCAATAAAAAGAAAGGGGAGCGGGCTCCCCATCTGTGTTAGAACATGTGCTGACCACCGTTGATGGCGAGGTTGGAGCCGGTCACAAAGCCGGCCCGGTCGCTTGCTAAAAAGCTGACCGCATAGGCGATTTCGTCAGGATTTCCAAGGCGTCCGACAGGGATTGAACTGGCAATTTTTGCGAGGATTTCTTCACCGATAGCGGCAACCATCGAGGTCATGATGTAGCCTGGGCTGACAGTATTCACAGTCACACCTTTCCCCGCGACTTCCTGAGCAAGACTCTTTGTAAAGCCGTGCATTCCAGCCTTGGCGGCCGCATAGTTCGATTGTCCAAATTGACCTTTTTGGCCATTGACCGAGCTGATATTCACAACTCGACCCCATTGCTCTTCGAGCATCCCGTTGATGACTAAGCGAGTCATATTAAATACCGAACGAAGGTTCGCATTCATGACTTGATCCCACTGTTCAAGTGTCATTTTGCGGAATGTCGAATCGCGGGTAATCCCGGCATTATTGATCAAGACGTGGATGTTGCCGTATTTCGCGACGATTCCTTCGACACACTGTCGTGCGGATTCCGCGTCAGAGACGTCCCCAAAAGCCACATCGATCGCATAGCCTGCCTCGGCTTGCTCTGCGGCCCATGCTTTTGCCTTTTCATGATTGCCACCAGAGTTGTAGCCGGCGATAACTTGAAAGCCAACGGCAGCCAACTCGCGGCAAATCGCCGTTCCGATTCCACCAGTCCCGCCTGTGACGAGTGCGATGCGCTGTGTCATAGTGTGTCCTCATCAATTATTCATTGTTTGCAAATTACGAACTGATTCAAGGTAGCAAGCAACCATGACTGACCAAAAGTCGCTTGATCCATTAGTCGCAGTCACCATCGATGCATCCGGACTTCAGTGTCCGGAACCCGTCATGTTAACGCGCAATGCGTTACGAAAAATGCACCCTGGTGAACAACTCCAACTGATTGCCACGGATCCATCCACCTGTCGTGATATTCCCACACTGTGCCGTTTCATGGGGCATACCTTGGTGAGCCAGACTGAGGTGGATCAATCGTTTGTTTTTGTCGTTGCTAAGGCCACTGAGAGCTGACAGCCTGACAGAATTTCTTGCCATTGAGCGATGTGCGTCATTAGTGCCTCGGCATAGGCCGCATTCGTTCCTGGCGGTAATTGCAGTAAGTGATCCATCCTCGCATCGAGTGGACGAGGCAGATCGAGGGAGTTACCCAGTGGTTGCCACAGCGCATAAAGCTCGATTTGATAGCGTCGAATCGCAGCGATGTGGGGTTGCACCTCGGTTGCAAAATATGTGGTGAGCATGCCTTGTACGCGACGACCCTTTTCGGTCGGTTTTCCGAGTGGGCATAGCGTATTACGGGTGATATGTTGCTGCTGCATCGGAGTTATGACCGACACTAAGCGATAGGTATCCAAGAGCGCGCGTCGCAACTGCCCATGAAACCGAGTTGTTTCGAGGGCTTGAATGTGCTGCTCAAAAGTTGATTGCTGCTCAGATGATGGGATCGAGTGGCCTTCTAATCCCAGTAGTGCAGATCGACGGACCTCCACAAACGCCAATTGGTAGCGATGCCATGCATCTGCCAGCGAGGCATCTCCTGAATCAAGACTTGACTGCAGCGCATCGGAGGTCTCGCTTGCGAATAGCAGATTCCACAAGGCCGCCTCACGATCTCCTATTTTTTTTGCCCGCGCAGTCCTTAACCAGTCGGAGTTGCCCTCGGCTTGGGCCAGGCAATCGTCAAGGCCAACAGCTAATGACCATTCGTAAAGAAATTGCTGGGAGGCTGCTTTTTGCCGCCCGAGTGAAGAATTTCGCTCTGCGATCAAGGGCACCAGCCCGCACGGACCAAGTTTCAGCGCGTCGGTCAACGCGATTCGAGTGTCACTCAGTGGCCGAGGTTTTGGCTGCATCCGAGGCACGTATGTGGCAGATATCACCGGTACATCCATATTGAGAACTCGTGCAACGCGGGTCAGGTAGGCGTTGGCGTCGAGGGTATCTTGCCTTTCACTGCACCCGATCAAACCAACGAGTAAGGCGATCCAACCTATCCGCATGCCTGAAGAGCTCTTAAAACCCGTGCGGCCGTTGGTGGAAGTGCGCTGGCAAGGATCTCGCGTGCCATCTGAATTCGCATCAAAAATGAACCATCATCTGGTCGCTCTGAGAAGTCATCTCGGCTGGGCGAAAAAGGCAGCCCAAGGCAATCACAAAACATCCACTCAAGCGCTTGTGGCCTTACTTCTGCGGTTTCAAAAGCGGCCTGTTCGTTGGCTGTTCGGCCTTCAGCTGCGTACCAATAACCAAAATCGTCCAAGCGCCGACGCTGATCACCGGCTAAGCAGTAATGTGCAATTTCATGGAGTAGACTGCGTTGGAAATCGTATCGAAATTGCAAGCAGCCGGGCGCACCGTTGCGTGGTGCACGATAAAAGGGTTCGCTGTATCCACCTTCGATTTGCAGTTCAGGGAGTGCCTGTTGCAGTGTTCGAATCAGGAGTGCGCAATCATCAAAATCAGTCATGGAGATAGTGTACGTGTGGTGGCTCTGGATTGTCGTGGCCATGGTGCTGATTGCGGGTCCAATTTTTTGGGCGCGTCCAACACCGCGTGAGCGGCGACTCGCCGCCTTGCGCACGGATGCGATGGCATTGGGCTTGAAGCTTTCGACAGAATATGTGGATGGGTGGACAAAACAGCGTCTGAATCGCTCCCAAGTCCAAGTGTATCGTCTGGTCTGCCCCACGGGTTCACGGACTTTTCGACTATGGCGATTCCCAGGGCGGATTGACTGGACGCCGACGCCAGACACCCCAGGTCGCATGGGCCGGGATGGCGTGTTAGGTGATCTGGTGCAGACACTGCCGGTAAGTATTCTGAGTGTTGCAGTGGATACCTGGAGTGTCTCCCTGGCTGTGGATGAAGATGCACCGGGACTCACAGCCGCACAGATCGACGGGCATTTACGAGATCTTAAAGCGATTCTGAGTCCATCTGAGACGCCACAGTAGTTACTCGGGTTGCAGCGATCCATGAATTCGTGCTTGCATAAAAAGTGCCTTTGCATTTCAAATGCGGAACTTTGAGATTCACCTACACTTGGGATGCCCAACGCTTTATGGCTAAATCACTTGTGATCGTCGAATCGCCCGCAAAGGCGAAAACGATCAATAAATACCTCGGCTCCAACTATATCGTGAAGTCGAGTATTGGGCATATCCGTGACCTGCCGACTTCCGGTGGAGGGACTGAAACCCGAGCGAAACCGAGCAAAAGTGCTGAACCCAAAGAAGAGCGGCAACGGGCTCAGTTGGTGCGCCGTATGGGGGTGGATCCTGAACGTCACTGGGAAGCGCGCTATGAGATTCTGCCGGGCAAAGAAAAGGTGGTCTCTGAGCTAAAAAAACTGGCGGCTCAAGCAGAGATCATTTATCTCGCGACCGACTTGGATCGTGAGGGAGAAGCGATCGCATGGCATCTCCAAGAAACGATTGGCGGTGATCCTGACAAGTATCGTCGCGTGGTATTTTCTGAGATCACAAAATCCGCGATTGACGCGGCATTTTCCAAGCCTGCAAAGGTGAATGTCGATCGCGTTAATGCACAGCAGGCGCGTCGGTTTTTGGATCGCGTCGTGGGTTATATGGTATCGCCACTGTTGTGGGCCAAAATTGCCCGCGGTCTATCGGCGGGCCGTGTTCAGTCAGTTGCAGTGCGCTTAGTGGTTGAACGAGAGCGCGCGATTCGTGCCTTCGTTCCAGAGGAATACTGGGAGATCTTCGCTGATCTGCGGGCGGCCTCAGCCGATGCGCGTTTTCAGGTGATTGAGCACGCGGGCCGGCCATTTAAGCCGACCACTGAAGCAGAGTCGACCGCTGCTGTGACTGCGTTGGCTGATGCGGCATATCGCGTGCGGGAACGAGAAAGTAAGCCAGGTAAAACGCGACCCCCGGCCCCCTTTATCACATCTACGCTGCAACAAGCAGCAAGCCAACGCCTTGGCTTTGGCGTGAAGAAGACAATGACGCTTGCTCAACGTCTTTATGAGGCTGGATTGATTACCTACATGCGGACTGATTCGACATATATGTCACAGGACGCAATTCAAGTCGCTCGCGGCTATATCAGCGAATCATTTAAGCCTGCATTTTTGCCGGAAAAGCCTAACTACTATGCGTCACGCGAGAATGCACAAGAAGCACATGAGGCAATTCGTCCAACCAACGTCCATCTGTTAGCCACGGCACTGACGGGTGTTGAGCGCGACGCGCAGCGTCTGTATGAATTGATCTGGCGTCAGTTTGTGGCGTGTCAGATGACCCCTGCTGAGTATCTCACCACGAGTATTTATGTTGATGCCAACGGCTATGGGCTCAGAGCGCGAGGTCGGGTAACCACCTTTTTGGGCTACCAAGCAGTTCTCCCCACTCAGGGAAAGGGCGAGGATGCGGCTGAGTTACCGAATGTTGTCGAGGGTGATGTATTGACGCTTCAGGCGCTCGATCCAATCCAGAAGTTTACCTCTCCACCGGCGCGTTATAACGAGGCCTCCTTGGTTCGCGAACTCGAGAAGCAAGGGATTGGGCGACCATCCACCTATGCTGCGATCATTACCACGATCCAAGATCGTGGATATGTCGAGATGGAAGGGCGGCGATTATTTGCCACCAAGATGGGTGAAATTGTCACAGATCGGTTGGTGGAGAATTTTAGTGATTTGTTGAGCTACGACTTCACTGCGGGCATGGAAGACGCTCTTGATGGTGTCGCTGACGGCCGCAAAGATTGGATCCAGCTATTGGATGAGTTTTATGCGCACTTTAAAGCCAATCTTGATCAGGCTGCGAGTGACGAGGGGATGCGTCCTAACGCACCAACAGTCACCGACATTCCCTGTCCGAGCTGTGCCCGTCCGATGATGATTCGGACCGCGACCACTGGGGTCTTTTTAGGCTGTTCGGGGTATCAACTCCCACCCAAGGAGCGTTGCAAAACAACGATCAATTTATTGCCTGGTCATGAGGCGGTGCCTGAAGGAGAGGAAGCTGAAACCCAGGCTTTACTCGAAAAAAACCGCTGTCCATTGTGCGAGATTGCGATGGAGGCGTACTTGGTGGACGCAACTCGGAAACTTCATGTGTGTGGAAATAATCCGGATTGTGCGGGGTACACGGTTGAGCTTGGGCAATACAAGATCAAGGGCTATGAGGGTCCGACGATTGCATGCGATAAATGCGGATCCGAGATGCAGTTACGAACTGGACGCTTTGGGAAATTCTTCGGATGTACACAGGCTGAATGTAAAAATACACGTAAGTTACTGAAGAATGGTCAGGCTGCCCCTCCCAAAATGGATCCTATTCCAATGCCTTGGCTTGCCTGTGCGAAGGTGGACGATACCTATGTCTTGCGCGATGGCGCTGCCGGCTTATTTTTGGCGGCCAGCGGGTTCCCGAAAAACCGCGAGACACGGCCACCGAAGATTGCAGAGCTGAAAAAGGTATCAGACCAGCTGGATCCAAAATATCAATACTTACTGGATGCCCCTGATATCGATCCCGAAGGTCATCCGACCGAGGTTCGGTTCAGCCGCAAGGCGGGCGCCAACTATGTGATGTCCGAGGCAAATGGGAAGCCAACCGGTTGGAAGGTAACGTATCAAAATGGGCGTTGG
>ERZ887849.2933-NODE-2933-length-13431-cov-6.255308_pt1 | contig 13431 bp, 21 predicted proteins | sample MGYA00521267_ERZ887849 | MGnify/ENA primary metagenome ERZ887849 (study PRJEB32303, sample SAMEA104408601) | aquatic metagenome | biome: Brackish water; feature: Pelagic; material: water | place: Baltic Sea | collected 2014-06-06T16:11:00 | depth 2,863 m ... | reverse complement strand
GTTCTCCCAAGAGAATTTACGGTTGCTCGGAATCCTTCCGAGTCTTCCATCTTCTGCTAGTTTTCTAGCTTCGTTGCGCTCACGCTCCATCTTCTCCGCGAATTTGCGCAGGTGACATTCGGCATCTCCCACTTCCATTTTTCCCGATTCGAGCCAGACCACTTCCGTTTCTGGTGCACCAGTATGTTTCGTGAGCACAGGGCATTCGATGGGAGAACCAGACGAGCTATCAACACCGCTCTCGTCAGCTTTGTTGAGTTCTCTTCGTTTCCTTTGTCGTATTTCTGCGTTCATAATATTATTCCTTTTGTTTAGTTTAGTGAGCCAGACCGTTCTTGTCTGACTGTAGGTAGACTATCGCACAGCTATAAAAGCTATGTCAATGTTTATTTGAATTAGAACTTGCGAAGCACTCGATCTGCGCTTCGCTCCGACAAGTGTTCTACTGGTTCTGACGAGGTGGGCGGCATGTCTTGTTGCATATCCACGCACCCTGCCCAAAAAAGTAATTGTCGTCAGTCAGAGGTTCGCCGCACATTGCACATGGTATTCCAGTCTCGTAGCCCCATGACATCGCCCATGCTAGGTCAGAACCAATCGGACTAGCCAATTCCTTTCGCTCCTTCGTCGCTTCACTCATTACTATCCTCCATAGTTCTGTAAGTCCTCCTTTATGGCTAAATAATTTGCAAGGCTGTTTCTTGCCTTTTCGCTTATGTTAAGATACAACACTTCTTCCCTGCCTTCGACCCACGAAGCGATTGTCACGTCTCCATCGCTATGCTCGATGAAAACGGCTCGTTCTTCTGGGTATGTTTCAAACATAAAGAGTTTAGCTCCCTCGAAAAGGTATAGCTTAATATCACGATCTAGGTTTTTTGGTATTAGATTTTTCATAGTTCCGTTAGTTTGTATTTCTTACCATCAATTTCGACAACCTTACCTGAGCATGAGCCACGCTTGGTTCCCCGCTCGATTCCTTTACTGGTCTCGAAGTAGGTTACTTTGCCGTTCTCGTCGTATTCACGGCGAATCCAAAAGCCATTACTGCTCTCGAAGTAAGTCGAGTTGCCTTCCTTGTCGTATTCCCTGCGCTCCCAATAGTCATCACTGTCCTCGTAGTAGGTTTCGTTGCCTTTCTCATCGTATTCCCTGCGCTCCCAATAGTCATCACTGTCCTCGAAGTAGGTTTTGTTTCCGTCCTTGTCGTATTCATAGCGATACCAACAGCCATAACTGTTCTCGAAGTAGGTTACTTTACCGTTCTCGTCGTATTCGAGGCGATACCAACAGCCATAACTGTTCTCGAAGTAGGTTTCGTTACCACGTGTGTCTTCAATCTTGATAGGAAAAGTAAAGTCGATCCCTAGTTCTTTGTATATTTCACTTAGCTTTTTCATAGTTCCGATAACTGGTAGGATATTAGGAGAAGATGCCTCATTTGTTAATAACTGATAAGATGTTCTCACTTGTTAATAACTGAGGACGTTACATTCCAGACATGATCTTGTCATGGCGTTCACGATCAAACCAATCGGCTTCCATGGCCTCGTCAATCTTTTTTCGAGTGCTGATTTCGCCGAGGAAGATTGTGTCCCTTAGCAGCCAGTCCAGCCGATCCCTATCTAGCTTGAGTTCAGCTAGCTCTTCATGTGTGTCGTTTAGTTTTTTCATAGTTCTGTTTTGTTAAATAGCTAGGCTTCGTTTCCATGAGTAATAAGTGGATGCAGATATGTTGAATTGCTTCACACATTTGCTTATTACTTCACCGCAACTCTTCATCTCTTCGATGTCTTTGACGACCTTAGCTCGATCTGCTGTAGATGTTTTGCACAAAGCAAGACCATCGTATTTAATCACAATATCCCTAGTGCCTGCTTTGGCCTCAAACTTCTCGTTACTTTCTACTTCATCTGCGATTCGGGATTCTGCCCACCGCAGGAACCTGCTTACTGATTCAGCTGTTGTTTCATTCATTGTTTTATTTTCCCTTCTTGTTATTGAATTTCTTTAATCTCTATTTTATTTACACTAACCCCTGAACGGGTCAATCTAAATCCTTTTTTTTCTGACCCAGTGCATAGAAGTTTCAGTGCCGATTTTTCGTCATGCGCGAACTTCAACGCTGTGCAAGGATTAGGCATATCACGTCTGGAATACTTAATCTTGTAACAAGGCATTAGCTATTCAGTTGCACTTTCATTCGTTGATATATCGGACTGAAGCTCCTTGAGGATTGAGATGCTCATGTCGATTTCATCACGAAGCATTTCTTTTTTGCGCTCCTTAAGTTGACCAATGTCCTCGCACATGAAGTCCATCCAGTACAGGGTAGCTAGCAGCTTAGCTCTAAGGATGCCCTTGTAGCATTCAACATTGCTCCACTCCTTGTGGATGTGTTCCTTGGAATCCACGTCAATGCAAATTGAGACGCATTTTGGGATATAGTCCAAGCCCTTCATGCGAGCAAACATCCATGCCTCGATAGCTAGCTGTGCGCAATCCTTATCGTAGAACTTACCCTTGCCTGACCCCTTGCAGGATCTGCACTTGTAATCCATGAGGATGTAGTTTCCGTTCATTTCGGTTCCAATGAAGTCAACGGAACCAGCGATGCGGATGCTTTCATCGTAAACAACTAGCTCAGCATGAACAGGTGTCACTCCCTCCTTAGCTAGCCAACCAACAAATGGTTGAGCATAAGCATCGTATTCAGACGGCTCCATGCTTTCACCTGTAACGTAACCTTCAAGCCTAGCGTGAACCGTAGTTCCGAACTCAGAGGATGGAATCATGTTGCCAGTTTCGGCGCACTGAACTAATCCATAGGTTAGATCCTGTATCTGCTTTGGATGCAGATGCAAATGCTCCCTAGCTAGCTCAACCAATTTATTTGGCTTCCAGATGTAATCAATGAATGGATCTTTGATGATCCCTAGCACTGTAGTTACCGAAGGTAGGTGTCCTGCCTTGCGAGCCTGTGGCGCAGTGCTGCTTTCGGACAACGTCCCTGATCCGTTTTGAATATCGTAAAAATGACTCATATTTATTTCCACTCCCTTTCTTCCATGTCCATCAAGAATTCAATGGCTTCCCTTAACCATCCGCTATCGCTTATGGTTGAGCGATTCTTTAAATCCTCGCAGTATCTAATTGGATACATCGTGTAGTGAATTTTCTTACAACCTTCATTTACTCCGAAGATGTGAACTACCTCATTCCCGTCTAGCTCCATGAACTCAAAAGATAATCTCTTATCCTCGATGAACTGAAGAACATTCTTTGCTCTACGCTTTTTTACGATTTCCATATTGGCTCCATTTCTTTATTTATATTATTATTATTATTGTATTCAAACTGGTATTGGTTTGCCCCAAGGGGCAAATGCTTTTGCATCCAGAGTTTGTAGGTTTTATTTTTTCGGATGTCAAGCATAAGGGTATCGGGTATTGAATACCACTTGGTTCTATCTGCCCTCATCTTATTGTAGCTAGCTACCAAAATAGCTCCATCCCTTTCCAAATCCTGTAGGCACTTGCGCACTTGCTTAGGTGTCAAGAATGGAAATTCTCTGGACAATGCTCGCACTGAGTTAAACGTCCAGTGGCGACCATCCCTAAAATTCTTTCCCTTAATCTGATTGTGCAGCACCCACCAGATGATGTATTGCAATACAACGGATTGCTGTAAGCCATACTTAGTTGCGTAATCTGGGTTAAATGAAAACATCTTTACTTATGCGCAAAAAGGGGAGGCAGTAGTCAGAATACCACCTCCCCCTGCACACATACACATTACTAACACATCAAGAGACACTACTCCCGAAAGTTGATGCCCTTCTTCGTCTGAAGGCTACGGATGTGCTGCTCATTAGCTAACTGCTCGTTGGCTAGGTAGTGGTCATCCCTTGGGGCAAAAAGGTTTGTAAAAAGGGATTCGGTTTTGCGCCGAATCTCCTCGCTTGGAATATATTTTCCGTCGAAGCTAAGAACTTCGTCAACCAGTGAGCGCACTGGGCTTTTGGTGTTTTTGATACTTAACATAATAGGATTGTCTCAATTCATTGGTTAACTGTCAATGGTTTTTTTAACCAAAAATGATTGCGCAAATTACTAGCACAAATCCGATTGCGATGCAGGAGAAAGTGACCCCTGCGCTGTATAGATCGCGTTCGCTGTGAACGCCCATTTCTTCGAGTTGTTTTTTGTTTTTCATAGTTCTGTTAGTTTATATTTCTTACCATCAATCTCGACAACCTTACCATCGCAGGAGCTACGTTTGGTTCCCATCTTGGTTCCATCACTGTCTTCGAAGTAGGTTCGCTTACCGTTCCGCTTGCCGTTCCGCTTGCCGTTCTCGTCGTATTCACAGCGAGACCAATAGCCATCACTGTCCTCGTAGTAGGTGTCATTGCCGTTCTCGTCGTATTCATAGCGAGTCCAATAGCCATCAATGTATTCGCAGTAAGTTCGGTTGCCCTTCTCGTTTGTAATCTTGATAGGAAAGGTAAAGTCAATTCCTAGTTTTTTGTATGTTTCACTTAGTTTTTTCATAGTGTCTACTTTGTTTGATTAGTTAACTGGGATTGCTGTTCCCATTTCGCAGTTCTCAATGACATCTCGGAGCGTGATAGTAGGCTCGATGCTGTCTCCAGATGGACTGCATCCCATTACAATCCCGCATCCGATTATAGGTTCTGGATACCACGTTGTGCGAAAGACACCCTGAATGCCCTGTCTATACAGTCCTTCGTCATCCACGAAGATTCCATCACCCTTGTTATTGATTCGCACTACGTCGAAGTATTTGCACCCCAAGTGCGCCCTAATTGCTTCTACCCAGACAGACCCATCCTCCATCTCTGGTAGGTCAATTTCGGTGATTTGCATGTCCATAGGATTGATTTTGATTGCTTTCATATTTCTGTTATTGGTTATTGGTTATTGGTTATTAGTTAATGGTGGCTTTAGCTTTTAGCATTTCGACAATGGAGTCAATAGCTTTTTCCTTTGCATCCTTGGCGACCATCTCGAAGCGGTCGGACAGATCGTTTATTGAATGCAGGATTTCGGTTCCTGAATAAAATTGGAATGGTTCCCAAGCTGAGTCCTCAAGGAAGTCCTCTAGCTCGTCGATTTCCATGTCCTCGTAATTATCAGGCAAGCATTCGGACAGATAGAATCCAGATGCGATGCGGAAGTAGTCGTTGTTTTTCATGATTTGGTTTTTGGTTATTGGTTATTGGTGATAGTAGGCTGTCTCATCAGTGCAGGTGGCCTATTTCCTGCAGACACTTCCCAGTGTTTCGACATCTAGCTAGCTAGCTAGCTTTTCATTTATCTCCTCAATTGTGCTATTGTAGTAAGCAACTGCATCATCGAATGATTCCGAACGGAAATCAACCTTGCAATCCAAAGCCATCTGCTCGTTGGCTTCGTCGAATTCAGTTAGATCAAGTGGAACACCGTATCCATAACCTGAGTAGTAACCGAATGCTCGACGCTCTCCTTCGGGAAGACTCTCCTTGTGCATGAATTCGCATCTGCGAAGCGCAGCGGGATGGCAGCACCAGAATGCTAGCTCGTCTTCGTCCATCCATTGATCCGACCGCTTTAGCACAAATGATGTGCAATGCTTGTGAGTGATCCGCTTGTTGCCATCCTTCTTGACTGAGCTAGTAGCTGTGTAGGTGACCACTTCGACACTGTAGCCAGCACTAGCGATTTTGTTGTAAATCGCCATGATCACTGCACCACGATTGGCGAATGCTTGGCTGCTCAACTGGTGACCTGTGCTTAGGTTGAAGCCAATCCGCACCACCTTTGGCGAAGGTTGTGCGACGAACTCAACCATGCACTCAGGCACCCCTTCGAGGTAGGTTGGAACGTCAACATATGATCCTTGGACTGAGTATTCAGTCACCATCTCCGTCAAGTCAGCGGAGCCACTGATGTCAATCTCGTTGGCTAGCTTGCTGATGTCAGGCCGTTGACTCCATCCCTCTCGCTGGAGCTTTAGCGCATCCCTGAGGGATGCACCAGCCCACTCATTGCGCTGCTTAGTGTTAATGTGGGATGAACCATCCTTGTCAGGATTAGCTAGGCACTTGGCCATGTAATCCGCAGTTGATTCGTAATGATCTATGCGTTCAATTGCTTTCATTGTATTATCCTTTGTTAGTTAGTTTTTTGTATTCAGCTTTGATCTTCTCGATCTTGGCTTCATCCATACCTCTCCAGAGGAGTTGGGTTTCCACCTTAGTGATATCCATGCCAGCATCGAGCAGCTTTTGGCCGTTGAATGTAGCGCGAGGTGAGATCACAGCTTTGATGCCAAGGTTATTGACGGATTTGCGAATCGCTTGCACATGCTTGCACCATTCGGTTGGACAGATGCTGTATTCCAACTCTTCGTCATAGCCCCACTCAATGACATTGAAGCGGTCAAGTGTAGCTGCGTCCAGCGCATTGCGCCCAACATACTGAGCATTGGCACCTGTGCCATAGGTGTTAGCTGTAGCTACCAAGATGAAATCCTCATGGCGTTTGACCATGCCATCTGGGAATGCACAATAGCTATTTGCTAGTGCAGAGTTTAGCACTGCCAGCACATTGGCATTGCCATTGTCAATCTCATCGAGGATAAAAACGCCACCTTGCTCATATCGTTTGCGAAACTCCGTTTCAACGTAGCTACCAGTCGCTGACATGTAGCCAAGCAGCGCGCTTGCTGTAGTCTGAGCGCATACTGAAATTGCGCTGCATTTGAGACCAAGCACTTCAGCCACCTTTTCCGCCGACGATGTCTTGAATGATCCAGCTGCACCAGTCAAGAAAGCATGTTGTCTGCACTGCGTTGTAATGAGTAAATCCTCAAAGGATTTGTGTACCTTGCCAGCGTTAACCTTTGGACGATCTGCGATCTGAATGTGCAGGTCTCTCACTTGATTTGCTTGGTTGTGTTGATACTGAGCAAACTCATTGGCCAAATCGTCAAGTGCATCGCTAATTTTCGCAACATCCGCACGAAGTTCGCCATCCTTTCCGCCAGCATTAGCTAGCAGATTGGCTAGGTCTTTGGCAACTTGCTCTGCACTTGCACTTACAGGTGCAGCTACAGGTGCAGCTACAGGAGCAGGAGCAGGAGCAGCTACAGGAGCAGCTTTCTCATTCCTGCGATAGTCTGCAATGATCTGCGCTGGGTCTTCTTGCAGTTCAAGTATCCAATTTACCAGCTTTGGCCTGCCAGCTTTGGCGAGCATGGTGCCAGTGATTTCTGCGAAATGTCCCTCAGCTTTACGTGAGCGGATGTATATTTTGAGTATATCGTTATTGTTCATAATATGTGTATGTGATGTGTGTTATTTTAAGCTGTCTCATCAGCACAGGTAGCTTATTTCCCGTGGACGCACAATGTGCGTTTCGACGTTATATGATTGACGCAATTTCCTCCGCCTCCTCAAATTTGCGACGAACTTGGGATTCAAGTTTTTTCCAATCTGTTGCGATTTTCTTAAGGTTCTCTTTATCGCCCCAGTAGATCGGATTCTCCTTCATCCAGCCTTTCTGCGCAGCGATCATGCAAGTGATTGTTGCGTCTTTTGCAGACACTCGACCAAAGGTTACCAAATCTTCAAATGTGTATTCGCCGAAGATTGAGCGTGTATTAATGATGGATTTAACTGTAGGTAGTTTGTTCATGATATGTGTATGTGATGTGTGTTATTTGGCTGTCTCATCAGCATCTGGAAGCCATCCCAGATGGACGCACAATGTGCGTTTCGACCTATGATTTGCTAGCTATCCGTAGAACTTTGCTGTGGCATTTCTCAATTTCATCTACGCTTGATTGCGTATATTCGGCAAACTTTTCCAGAGGATTGTTTCCATTGCGGATTTCTTGATTCCAGAGGTATGCGAATATGTCAATTTCTCCAGAGTTAAACACGATGTTGATTGCGTAGGTTGCAAGGTTCATTCCTGTTTTTGTGATTTGTAATGGATTCATGATATGTGATAGTATGTGTGTTTTTTTGGCAGTCTCATCAGTTGCGGTTCGCCAGTCCCACAATATCCTACAGATTTCGCATTTCGAATCTGCAGGATTTCGACAGATATGTTGTTCACCCGTGCTACGTCATCAGGAGTGCGCATTTCGCGCATCTCGCATCTCCTCTCCCAGAGATGCCAATCGGCGTATCACACCGATGCAGGTAGCGGTTAAACTGTCAAAGAACGCTCATCGTTTCGCTGGGTCGCATTTGCCACCAAGAGCCACAATCGGCACTTCTCAGGTGGTAGGGAATCGGTGACCAGCGAAGGTCGGCGAGAAAGAACATGCCAATGATCATTCACATAGCTAGCTAGCTGTCGATACTTTTTTTTAATATTTTTAATCTTTTTTTTAATGGCTGATGGTCAATGGTTTATGCACCATTGCAGTCAATCTGTAGCCAGAAAGTGGATAGCTAGATGTAGCTAGATGTAGCTGGGATGTAGCTGGGATGTAGCTTGAATACATTTCAACCATCCTTATTTATTCTCTACCTCATGGCACGTGATAGTATCCACCACCTGATAACTCTAACGCCATAAGAGTGAGCCAATGAATAAGCTAGCTAGGTGTAGCTAGATGCTAGCTAGCTAGGCAGGCAGGCAAGCGCAGGCAGGCACAGGGGGGCGGGGGTGCGTGTGTGTGCGCGCGCGTTTCTAAGTAATATATTAGCTAACCATTAAAAAAATTTAGCCCTCATGGGGGCAAATCCACACTGAGCTTGACAATTGGTTAATATTTTGCGTATATCATGCACATAATCATGGTTAAAGCATCCAAAAAGACTAAATCCTATATATCCTTTTTAAGTAAAGAGTATTCTAACTGGTATTGCTTTGCCCTGTAGGGCAAATGGTATGAACGAAAAAAACAATCAGGACTATTTCGACGAGATACAGCAGAGCCTAGAAGAAGGTATTCAGGATGCTATATTGGAAATACGCGAGAAGAAGATCACAGAGGGCTGTAAGAGCCTCAGTAGGCTAAACCCTACCAAGGTAGCCAAAGTCCTTCATCTGACCTCCTTGGGTGTCTCACAGAGCAGTATGGTGCGTCACCATAATCTCAATAGAAGCACAATCATCTCTGTCCTGATGGACTACGCTGATTACATGGGCAAGTTCAGGGAACTTGGAGGTAAGTTATCAGGTCGTAGCTATCTGAACCTTGAGTCCCTTGAGGAAGATATCGTTGAGGCTCTAAGGAGGAAGATGGATGAAGGGTATGTCCCTGAGTTTAAGGATCTAAAAGAGGTATCCATAGCTAAGACTAATTCACATAGGCAGGCAATGACAGCTCGCGGCGAAGTATCGAAGATCGTTGAGGAACGCAAAATCGTGTCACAGGAGGACTACGAAGATACATTAAAGGCGGCTAGGGAAAGATTGGCTAAATTGAAACAAGTAGAGAACGTGGAGGTAATAAATGGGTAAAGGATGCGCACCAAGAAAGGGACATGACCCCAAAAAGCAGGCTAAGAACTACGATGACATTGATTGGACTAAAAAGGATAGACCAAACATTAAGGTCACCGTTAACGGCAAAAAGGTTTAATGGAGCTTAAATTCACAAAGCATCCATTAATAGTTCCTCCAACTGATGAGGAAATCGTGTTCCTAGCGGAACATGAGCCAGAGCTGCTAGCTAATTTGCACAAAGCCCACGAGGGTAGAATTGATGCAGCCAAGGAAGATCCACTTCGTCATGGATTTGAGCTAGCTGGATGGTCAAGGATGCGTGATGCGCTATACAAGTATAACGAAGTTCTTACCCTAGGGGGTAACAGAAGCGGAAAGACGACTGGTTGCGCCAAGATGGTCATGGAGGCTGTAACCGAAAGTGAGAATGGTCACATCGTATGCTTTAGCCAAAATGCTGATACTTCCGTAAAGATCCAACAAGCTGCCATTTGGGAGATGATGCCAAGGGAGTTCAAGCGCAAAACCAAGAGTATTGATGGTTATATTAACTACAGTATGCAGAATGGTTTCACTGGAAGCTCGTTCATCTTCCCTGATACAAAGACTCGTGTTGATTTCAAGACCTATACTCAGTTCAGTAATAACCAAACAATCCTAGAAGGTTTTGAGTTCGGGTTCAGGGAACCCAATGGAATCAATATAGGTGCATGGCTTGACGAATACTTGGGGACAGCGGAGCTTGTGAATACCCTTAGATTCCGTCTAGCTACTCGTAATGCCAACATGATCCTTGGGTTTACACCCATTGATGGATTCACTGCATTCATTGCTGAATACCTAGCTGACGCAGAGATACTTGAAACTAGGAAAGCTGAGCTGCTTAACAACGAAGAGGTTCCTGTTAGGCAATACAGCAATAATAGAGACGCTGGAATTGTTTACCTGCATTCGGATGAAAACCCTTTTGGCGGTTACAAACGAATAGCCAAGGATCTACGAAGCGAAAGCAGGGAGACGATTTTAGTTCGTGCCTATGGTGTTCCAGTTCATAGCATGACTACAGTGCTTCCAATGTTTAGCACTTCGGTCAATGTCCTCAAGAATGAGGATTTCCCTGATATTACCAATAAATCAGAATTCACTATTTACCAAGTAGTTGACCCAGCGGATGCTAGAAACTACGTAAGCATCTGGGCAGCAGTGAACCAAAGGGGAGAGATCTTTATCCGCAAGGAATTCCCTGATATGGATACCTACGGAAACTGGGCTATCTTTGGTGACCCCAAGTGGAAATATGGGCCAGCTTCCAAGAAGCTTGGTTACAATACTCAAGGATACATAGAGGAGTTCACGAAGATAGAGGATGACCTAGGCATAAAGGTATTTGAGCGCATCGGGGACGCGAGATTCTTTGCTAGGGAGAACTCCAATGCTATGGATCTCTTTCAGGAATTCAGCGAAAAAGGGATGGACTTCGTTCCATCGGATGGAAGACAGGAGCACATAGGTATAACTGCGCTTGACGATTGGTTTTATTATAACCCAAATGTAGAGATTGACGCGACCAATAGACCTAAGTGCTACATTCATGAAAGCTGCGGAAATTTAATACAAAGTATAATTAATTACTCAAAGACAAACGATGCCCTGAAGGACTTTTTTGACCTAATGCGCTATCTACGTCTAGCTAATGCTGGCGACGGCCCTGTTCACTACGGGGAGGAAGCTTTTATCCAGCAAAGAGGAACTGGAGGATACTAATGAAGCAAGGAGAACTAGGAAAAGAGCTTGGCAAAACGGCCATGGAAATTGGCAGAATTCGCAGAAAAATCTGCGATGAAAGTGAATACGATGAAAAGACAAAAACTCTGTCTGATTCAGCTGTTAAGAAAATCTGCGATTACTGCGACAATCAAATTATTGAACCTAGATTCGTCAAGGTAAGAGTTCTTAATTTCGCGAATAACCCTAAGTTTGTCGTTTGCCGAACAATAGAGGGATCAAAGTCAAAGAAAGTAAGAGCCTGCATCCCAGCGAATATCAAGGGGAGCCTAAAGGTTAACCATGTATTCAATGCACAGGTTATTACATATGAAGGCGAGGAATACTATAGACACGAAAAGCTTACCAATGGAAATTACCCTGCAGTTTCTAAAAAGGCATAGTGACGCTTTCGTTGCTTGGGAGATTCTTAGTCGAGCTGCCAATGATGATATATATGAAATACCAGCTGACCACTTCGTAGAAATCTGCGGAAGGGACGAGGTATGGATAAATAATACTATTAGCAATGCTAGGAGTAGAATTAAAAGCAACATGTTAAAATCGCAATAATGGACAAAAAGACCGAAGAGAGTTTCTATGTCTCCGATACCCCTGATTTGTCTGAGCTAAAGGCGGAGTTCGATTCGGACTCCCTTGATATGTCTCAGTACATAGCTCAGTGTCAGGATTCCTATGATGAGCGCAATGCACTATGGGCTGGTAAAACGGATGACCTTCAAAAGCATGGCGAGAACGCATTCCCTTGGGACGGTGCATCTGACCAAGAGGTTAGGCTAATCGAGCAATGCATAAACACTTATGTAGCCCTAATGATGAACTCCCTTCGCAGGAGTAACATTACGGCTAATCCAGTGGAAAGCAACGACATCACTGAAGCTCGAATCAAGGGTATGTTCCTGAAGTGGATGAAGGATTCCTATATCAAGGACTTCTATACACAGGCTGAAATCGCAGCTAATACCTTGCTCGAAAAGGGCATTGCTTTTACGTACGTGGACTGGGAAATCAAAAAGCGTAAACACAAGGAGCCAATTGACCTAGATCAAATTGAGCAAATATCGCCTGAACTCTACGATATACTAGGTACTGAAGGAAGAGAGGATGAGGCTGTAGCTCTATTTGAAACTATCTACGAAAGTGTAGATAAAGCTGGGACTAAAGCGGCACTCAAGGATCTGCGAGAAATAGGCAAGGCGGAAATACCTGTAGTTAAAAAAGACGTATCTAGGCCGATAATGCAGTCCAAGTTTGTGGATTCCGACATTAGATTTCCTTCATATGTTTCCGATATACAGCGGTCGCCTAGAGTCCACGTACGAATGCTTTTGACTCCATCCGAAATAGAAAACAGCATTGAAAATGATGGCTGGGATGCAGAAGTTGGACGTGAGTTAATCGAGAAGCACAGGGGATTAGTTCAAAGTTCAGCTACTTCTTATTCGGCATACGAAAGAACTTCAACGGTATCCAGAGGTCAGACCTTCGGCTCAGGAAATGGAACTGACTTCGATGACATTGTAGAAATTGTATATACATACAAGCGAATGATTGACCGAAAGGACGGCGCAGAAGGTATGTATCTAACAATCTGGAGTCCACAATTCGGAGACGCTCCACTTAAACACGAGCTTTTGTCAGGGGTAGAGCAATATCCATTTGTATGCACAAAGTTGTTTAACAACAATAAGCGCATTCAGGACGTTCCAACATTTTCAGATATCCTTCGTGGGCCACAGAATCAAGCCAAAATCGTCCGAGATGGATGGAGCGATAATCAAGCAATTACCATTTCCCCTCCATTCTTGCATCCCGTAGGTCGCGCACCTGAGCAAATGGGAGCTGGGGCATGGATTGGCGTTCGCCAGAATGATACCTATAGATTCCTCGATGTTCCAAACACAGGCAGACAGGGTATCGAGATTGAGAAATATGTCCAAATGGAGGCAAGAGATCTAGTTGGCTTGAATCCAGAAAGCCCATATTCCCAAATTCGACAGCAATTCATTGTAGATAAATTCCTTAAGCATATTGCCGATGTCCTTAAGTTGGCATACAGATGCTTTATCCTGTATGGGCCAGACGAGCTATTCTTTAGAGTAACTGGTCAAGCTGACCCAATTGAGTTCCTTCGTGGGCCAATTGACGATGAGCTAGATGTGTCCGTATCATTTGA
>ERZ887849.2931-NODE-2931-length-13434-cov-5.286643_pt1 | contig 13434 bp, 13 predicted proteins | sample MGYA00521267_ERZ887849 | MGnify/ENA primary metagenome ERZ887849 (study PRJEB32303, sample SAMEA104408601) | aquatic metagenome | biome: Brackish water; feature: Pelagic; material: water | place: Baltic Sea | collected 2014-06-06T16:11:00 | depth 2,863 m ... | reverse complement strand
CGACCAGCTCGAGCGCATCTTCGGCGGCGAGCGCAAGACCGAAGTGCTGGCGGCGGTCGACCAGATGACGCCGAACCACAAAGAGATCCTGCTGCTCCGCTACTACGATGATCTCTCCTACGCCGAGATCGCCGATGTGCTGGGCGTCAAGCTGGGCACGGTCATGTCGCGCCTGTCCCGAGCCCGCGGTCGCCTGCTCGATGTGATGCAGGATCAGACCCACCTGCTCGACTGAGCTTCCCTTCGCCCCGGCTTCGGTCGGGGCGACTTGTGTCGGCGGTTGCGGTTGCCCGAGTCCTTCACGCCTGGACCGGGGAACGAACCGGCGGCATCATGGGTTTGGGGCCCCATTGACGGCGGGTGCGCGCGGCGACAAGAATCTCGCAGGCCGATTAGGCTTGGGGGTGGTGTCCCACGCGGACCGACCGATGAACGTGGAGGGGCCCTTCGCCTCCACACCCTACGGAATCGTGCAGAACCGGACCTGACCCATGGACTGTGGCACTGCGCATGACCTGTTGGTTCCCTGGATGGACGGGGAGCTGGCACCGTCGCGCTCTTCTGACGTTGAACAACATGTCGACGGCTGCGTTCGCTGTGGGCGTGCGCTTGAGCTGCTGGGTCGCCAAGACCGGGCGCTGAAGGTGCTGCGTCCCGAGCTTGCCGAAGCCCAGAACGACGCCTTTTGGGAGCGGATGGACAGCGCCCTTGCGCCCTCGCTCGATCGCCTCGGTGCGCCTGAAGCGCCCGCTGCCCCGGTGCCCTTTTGGGGGCGGGAGTACCGCGTCAGCCCGGTGGGCCTGATCGCCTACGCGGCAGCCTTGCTGTTGGCCTTGGGCTGGAGCTGGATGCAGCTCTCCGCCACCCGCTCCGCCGAAGCCGAGCTGCGTGTCGCGGATGCGGAGCTGCAGCACACGCGGCGGTTGCTCGCGGAGACCGCTCCGCCTCGTCTTCAGGCCCCGCTGGAGTCCGCTCCCCGCGCCCGTTCGGTGGTCCAAGTGAGCCACCGGGGCCAGCTCTGATCCCCAAGGATCTCCCATGAGCTTGCTTGCGCCCCTGCTGTCGGGCTTGCTGGCCGTCCTCGCGCCGGCGCTGGCCTCCGCCGATCCCATCGGTGCGGCGCTGGCCGTGGCGGACCAAGTCGCCGGCAGCGACCCCCACCTGTTGCGGCGGGCTGCGGTGGAAGGCATCGCCCAAGAGCTCGATGCCTTGACGGGAGTGCCGTGCCACGAGGTGTTCTCGGAGGTCGAGTGGGCCCAGCGTGAGGCTTGGCGGCACGGTGCGCGCGAGGGGGTTGCCGTCGAGTACGGACTGGTCCATGGGCGCGGCATCATCGTCACCGATGTCTACCCCGATGGCCCGGCCGATCGCGCCGGCTTGATGCGAGGGGATCTCATCGTCGGGGTCGACCGCCAGCCGCTCACGGGGCTGGACGCCGAGGCCATCCACCGAACGGTCCAAGGGGCCCAGCACGCCCAAGTTGTGCTGGATGTTCGACGCGCGGGCGAGCTCCACACCATTCACGTCGACCGCGGCGAGTGGCACTCGGGCCTCGTGCGGCTGTTTCCCGTCACCGGTGGGGTGGTGCTGCGCATTCCCTTCTTCGGTGATGGGTCTGCAAAGGCGCTGGAGAAGGCCCTGCTCGCGCTGCCGCCCGACTCAGGGCTGGTGATTGACCTGCGCAACAACCAAGGGGGCATGCTCCAAGAGGCGGTCGACGCTGCCGACCTGTTCCTGGCAAAGGGCGAAGTCATCGTCCATGTGGATGGTGCGGGCGGCACGGTCACGCCGATGGTGGCGCGGACGACCCCCGTGTGGCCGGGGCGGGCGGTCATCATCGTCAACCAAGCCACGGCGGCCGAAGCCGAGGCGTTCACCGCGGCCTTGCGAAGTCGCGAGAACACCCCTGTGGTGGGCACATGGAGCGCCGGTCGGGCGGACCTGCCCGAGGGCCGCAAGCTGGGCGAAGACTTGGTCCTGCAAGTCATTGGCCAGACGATGCGGGATCCGCTGGGTCGGAGCTGGGCGGGCACGGGGCTTCAACCCGATGTGCTCAGCACCCCCATCGATCTGGTGCTCCCCGCCGGCCCGGGCCAGCTTCCCCCGGATCTGCAGCGTGAAGCTGCGTTGCAAGTGATTCGCTCCCACTGAGCCGGGTTTGGGGTGCCGTCGGTCCTGCACGCGGCCCGTTGCGACGGCCTTCGATGAACGGGGGGGGATGGGCCAACCCAGGGCTTGATTCTTGGGTCAGGCTTGGCCTACGCTGGAGGTGGACTCGTCTATCGATTCGTCTCCACTCCCACAGGGTGCCCACTGCAACCGTCCGCCCATCGCCTTGGCACCGACTGCGCCGACATTCTCCGGCAGTACCTCACCCGTGGGGTCACCGGTCGAGTGGGGCGCATTCCCCGTGGTCAGGCCCCGGCCGCGAGCCTCCAGATCTACGTCATGCAAGGCGAGATCTTGGCCGCCCATGGCCCCGATGACGGCATCTGGATCGTGCGCCGGCTCGTCAACGGTGGTGCGCTCACCGAGCGCCAAGGCATCGCCTATACCCGCGCCCTGGAACGGGGCGAGCCCTTCGAAGACCTGCTGTTGTCGCACATTCCCGGCAGGGTCCTGTCCGCGATGCTCGAGGGTCGCTTTCGCCAGAACTTGCTCGACTTCGTCACCGGCACCAGCGACGTGCGCTTCGAGCCGATGGACACCATCTTTGTCGCGAACCTGCAGCACTCCCACGACTCGCTGGCGTTGCTCCGGGCCATCGTCGAGCGCCGTGCTCGCATCGCCCCCCTCGCCGGACGCCGCCTGCCGCTGACCTTGCGGCCGGGCCCGTCGATGCCCGCCACCCAAGCTGAAGCGCGGCTGTTGGATGCGTGTGACCCCGCGAGCAGCTTGCAGCGACTCCTGACGTTCAGCCCCTACGAGCCCGGCGACACCCTCGATGCGGTCATCAACATGCTCCGCTCGGGCACTGTGGTGTCGGACGAGGGGGTCAGAATTGATCGCCCCATTCTCCCCCGCCGCACGAACATGCCGGGTCCAGGCAGCCTGCCGGACGCTCGCTTCGCGGTGGAAGATCTGTTCGACGCCTTGCCGCCGCCGCTGCCGCCGGGCATTCCGGCTGGTGGCATCCCGGCGACCTGGGGGCGGCTGCTCCTGGAGACCGCGGGCACCAGCGACACCGACGACTTTGGTGACGTGCCCGAGGAGCTGGCGCGGCGTTGGTCCGGCGACAGCGTCGTGGTCCCCATGCCCACCCCCGAGGTCGGTGGCGACGATGGCTTGGCGGCCATTCCCAGCCTCCAGCCCAGCGACCTTGAAGATCTGCGCTCTATCCACAGCCTGCGGCCCGAAGAGCCCGATCAAGACGATGTTCAGGACGATGTTCAGTGGGCGGCACCCGCGCCGGACGTGCCCACCCCCGTGTCGGCCGAGCTCACCCCATCCGGCATCTTCGGGACGGGTCCGGACGGCTTCGACAGCGAGCTGCCTGAGCTGGACCCCGTTGATCTGGATCCCGTCTCGCTGACGCCGGTGCCACCGCTGGATGCCGTGGCCGACCCGGTTGGAGTGGCGGCGGACGACGACGAGCTGCTCGGGATGCCGGCCGAGGACGACGACGACGAGCTGCTCGGGATGCCGGCCGAGGACGACGACGAGCTGCTCGGGATGTCCGCTGAGGACGACGACGACGAGCTGCTCGGGATGCCCGCCGAGGACGACGAAGACGACGGCGACGCCCCGGGCCTGCATGTGCTGAGCTTCGGCGGCGCCGACACCGCGGCACCTGAAGCAGACCTCTTCTCCATTGACTCCAGTCTGCATGGGGCCACCGAGCTTCGGTTTGAGGAGGTCCCGAGCGAAGCGCCGTCCGAAGCGAGTGGCGGGGCCGACAACAATGGCCAGGCGCTCATTGAGGCTGCACGGCGCTACCTCCAGGAAGCCCAGGAAGCCCGTGGAAAGCGCGTGCGGGATGGCGCCGACACCGACGCGCCTGCGGTGGACGCCGAGCTCGAGCTGCAGTTCTCCGAGACCACCCTCGACCCCCAGATCAGCGAGATTCCCCTCGACGATGATGTGGTTGTGCGGCCGCCCGGCTACAGCTTCGACTTCGATGTTGAAGAGGGTGAGCTTGCTGTCTTTGCCGACAACGACGATGTTCGCGGCGATGGACAGGGCCTGTTCACCCTCGAACGTCGGCTGCTGGATGTGGTGGATCTCAGCCCCGAGACCCTCAGCGCACTGAGCACCAGTCCGCCGCCGGCCCGCGAGCCGGAGCCGATGTCCTTCGACGAGGATGACTCGCTCCTCGAGATGGGCGAAGCCAGTGAGGAAGAGGAGGAGGAAGCATCGGCGGTCGCCCTCAGCTTTGGTGCCCCTGTGGTCTCCGACGACCAAGCGCTGCATCGGGCAAGCGTTGCGGTGGATGTGTTGGGGCGCCTCTCCGACCGTCTCGATGCTGCATTGCGCCCCGGGGCCGGCCAGATCGCTGTCCAGCTCTTGCTCGAGGCCGCCCCCAACCAGTACGGGTCGTTGCTCCACCCGCTGACCGCCGGTCGCACGGGTCGGTTCTCCCCCTCAGCCCTCGTCGCCAACCTCAGTGAGCGCCCGGTTCACGAGCGCCGCCTCTTGCTGGACCGGTGCCTCACCGACCTCATCGAGCGTGCCTTGTGTACGGCGGTGGAAGAGCTGCCCGAGGCCGCGGTGGACGAACTGCTGGAAGAGATTGTCGGCTACCAGCAGCGCCTGCGGGGCTGACCGGCGTCCCCTTCGGCAGCGGGCTAATCCGGGGGCGCGCCCTCACTTGGACCATGCCTGTGCCTCGCCTCGTCTTCGCTTTGCTCCCCGTCCTGCTGGCTTGTGTCGGCTGTGGGGTGGCCGAAGCCGAGCCCGCCGCAGACGACGACCCTGCGATCGATGCCCCGGTCGCGGGACCCTTCGACGAAGGGGCGGTGCCGGCCGAGCTGGCCGATGCGGCCCTCAAGGTGCGCGACCAGCCCATCGGCGTGCGGATGGCGGTCATCTCCGAGCTGTTGATGGGCACGCCCTACCTGATCGACGCTGCCGGGGAGGGGGTCGCGCCCGACCTGGATCCCCCCGCCCGCTACGATGTCTTTGACTGCCTCACGTTTGTCGAAGAGATCCTCGCGCTGGCCATTCCCTCCGATCCACGAAACGCACCGATGGTCCGCAACAGCTTGCGCTGGGGCCAAGATCGGGAACGAACCTACGAGAACCGCCACCACTTCATGCTTCAGGAGTGGGTCCCCCGCGCCATCGAGAACGGCTGGCTCAAGGACATCACCCCCACCCTCGGCGAGACCCACCGCGTGACCAAGACGGTCACGGCCCGCACGTGGTCCAACTGGAAGAAGCGTGCCCTGTTTGAGCTCCCCGACGCCCGGTTGCCCACTGGGGACTTCGAGCTCCAGGTCATGTCGCTCGGTGAAGCCCGGCTCATCGCCGACCAGATTCCCGATGGCGCGCTGATCCTGACCGTGCGCAACAACAAGGGCTACATCCCGATTGTGGTCAGCCACCTCGGCTTCAAGGTGCCCTCGGCCACCCCCGACGAGCCCCTGTTCCGCCATGCCACGAAGATGGGCAAGACGCCGCGCGTGCGCAACGACCGCCTCAAGTACTACTTGGAGCACGTCCGCTGGTACCACTGGTGGCCGGTGGACGGCGTCACCATCTTGATGCCGCAGGAGGCCGGCCCACGGGTGGCTCGGGCGGTGGCGCGTCCGTCTTCAACCGCACTGGTGCGCCGCGCCGCGCCCTGAACCGCTCGATCAGCGGTATCTGGGCACTGGCTTGCCGTTGCCCCCCATGATCAGCGCGTGGGTGCCCCGGTAGTGCCCGCGGGCCGTCGCCGCTTGGGCCAACACAAGCTCCGTCAGCCGGTCCAGTCCAAAGTAGGTGTACCGGTTGACCAGTCCGTCCGGGAAGTCGCCGCCCAGTGACATGGCCGTGTGGTAGGCGAAGAGGGTGCGCCCATCGGGCAAGTCGACAAATAGCCACGCGCCGTAGTTGAGCGGCAGGTACACCGCTTCTTTGAAGACCTCGACGTCCAACCCCTTCACGGCACCGCTCGCGACAATGGGGGCCATCGTGGCCTTCCCGTCGTCCTCCAGCCGCCAGTGCCGCGACCAGACCCGGCCCTCGGTGGCTTGTTCCACGGCTTGGTTGATGGTGGTGTGGATCAAGAAGTGCCGGTCAGACAGCGGGCGAGGCAGGTCGACGAAGCCGTACCAACGGAACATCTGGCCGGGCCTCAGCGGCAGATCGTGGGTGATCAGCTCGGCCTGTTCGCCGGAGTGTTCACCATCGGCAGACCCCAGCCACAGCTCTTCTTTGCTGAGCGGCGAGACCACCATAGCGAGGGCCCCCACCGGTCCCCCAACGTCGTTGGGAATGCGCATCTTCAGGACTTTCCCGGCAAGCAAGGTCTTGCACTGGGACGCCGATGGGAGGGGGATGGCGAACGGTGCGTGCGCTCGGTACTCCGTGAGCGCAGCCACGAGGTTCCCACAGCTCAACGTCCCATCGGGCGCAGCACTGGCCAGGGACGACAGGTGCAGCAGCATCATCGGCAGTGCGGACATGGTGGACCTTCAGCGGGAGGGAGCGTGGCGCCTTGGGCCATGGACGGGCGGGTCACGGCCCTCGAACACCTACTTCTGCAGAATCGCTCGTATCTTGGCTTTGACCGCATCCGACGTCCAGACTGGCACAACTTCTTCGGCAAAGCTGGCTTGTTCTTCAGTCGACACGTCGGTGACCCCTTCTTGGAGGGCGTGCTTCGCGGCGGCATAGGCCTCACGAGGATGGGCTGCCAGTGCGTGAAGTCGTGCCATTCCTTCGGCCAACGGGTCGGCCGCCAGCGTGTCGACCAAGCCCAGCCGGCACGCGGACTCGGGCAAGTGCAGCCCGGCCCCCAAGATGACCTCGGTGTGGTGGCGCCGTGGAAGCTTGGAGGTCAGCATGCGCAGCACCCGCGGGGGAAAGCGAAGCCCGATGGCCACTTCGTTCAGGCCGACTCGACCGCGGCCGCCTTCCCGTCCCACCACCACGTCACATGCCCGCGCCAGCACCGCGCCCCCCGCGATGGCATGGCCGTCGACCACGGCCACCGTCGGTGCGGGGTGCACGTACAGCCCCGTCACCACGGCATCGAGCAGCTCCAGAAATGCATGCATCTGGGGCTCGTCCATCGCGACCACCTCTTTGAGGTTCAGTCCTGCCGAGAACGCGGGTGCAGCGCCCGTGAGCAGGATGGGCCGGTCGCCCGCCGCCGCGATCTGGTCCCGGAGTCCAGCGAGCAGCTCAGTGCCGAGGGCGTTGAGCCCCTTGCCCTGAATGACGATGTTTGCGAAGTCGACGGACGAAGCGGTGCTCACGGGACCCTCCCACTGGTGGCGGTCCATTCACCCGCTCAGCCCAGGATCGCCACCACGCTGCCCGTCAGCAAGGTCGCCAGCGCCCCCGCCACCACCGCCTTTGCGCTCAACGCCGCCAGCTCGGTGCGCCGGTCCGGCATCACGCCGCCCAGGCCGCCCACCACGATGCCCAGCGAGCCCAGGTTCGCGAACCCACACAAGGCCGCCAGCATCACCTTGCGGCTGTGGGGGGACAGCGCCTCGCCCCCCGCCCCAGCGAGGTCCAAGTAGGCCACAAACTCGTTGAGCACGGTCTTGGTGCCCATCAGCGCGCCCGCGGCGCCCGCCTCGCTCCAGGGCACCCCGGCGAGCCAGACCAGCGGGACGAAGGCCCAACCCACCATCGCTTGCAAGGTCAGTGGGTCATCGGTGGGCAACACGCCCAGCGCTTGGTTCACGAGGTGCACCATCGCGAACAACACCACGATGGTCGCCGCGATGTTGATGACCATGGTGGTGCCCTCCTGGGTGCCCCGCATCAAGGCTTCGATGGCGTTGTGGTCGGGCTTGCCGGGGTCGGGCACCGCGCCTTGTCCGGTCCCACCGGGTTCCATGGCGTGGGCAATGGTCAGTGCCGCGGGCACACTGAGCACACTCGCGACCACAATCTGGGACAATGCGCCGGGAATGGCGGGCTCGACAATGCTCGCGTACAGCACCATCACGGTCCCGGCCACCGTCGCCATGCCGCACGTGAGCAATGCAAACAGCTCGCTTCGGTCCATCTTGTTGAGCCAAGGCTTGATCAGCACCGGCCCCTCAATGATGCCAAAGAAGATGCTCGCCGCTGCCCCAAAGGCCAGCGCACCGCTCGTGCGGAACACCGCTTGCACCGCCCGAGCCAGCCCCCTGACCATCCACGGGATCGGGCCCAGGTGGTACAGCAACGCCGACAGTGCGCTGGTCACCAGCACCAGCGGCAACACCCGGAACGCCACGATGAAGGCCCCGCCAGGGCTGCGCTCCTCGAAGGGCAGCTCGCCGCCGGCCAAGTACCCAAACATGAACTGGGCGCCTTCGCTGGTGGCCCCCTCCAGCACCAGCACGGCGCGGTTGAGGGCCAACAACAGATCGGAGATGCCCGGGAGCTGGAGCATCACGGCCAACCCAAGCTGGGCCACGATGCCCAACACAAGGCGCTTGGGTTGCACGGCCCCTCGGTCCCGGCTCATCGCCCACGCCAACATGGGAAAGGCGACAAGACCCAGAAGGGCTTGGGGAGCGTGCATGACAGCGCCTCGTCCGGGACTCTCGGGTTCACCCCGACCGACCCTTGTGTTGCGAGCCCGCCGCGCCCCGTCTGATCCCGACCGGGCTCAGCTCAGGACTTGAAGTGCAGCGTGCCCTTCACAAGCACCTCGTCCCGAATCAGGTCCTCAGGCTTGCCAGGGTAGACGATGCCGAAGTCCTTGCGAAGCAACGTGAATTCTGCCGACACCTTCGCATCGGTCCCCGTCACTTCCACCGTCGCCGGGAACTTGAGCTCCTTCTTCACGCCGTGCAGGTCGAGGGTGCCCGTCGCGGTGCCGTCGACCACACTGGTCAGCGTGAAGGTGGCGGAGGGATGGGTGGCCACGTCGAAGAAGTCGGCGCTCTTGAGGTGCTTTTCCAGCTTGGGATGGTCTGCGAACAGCGACTCCAGCGTGATCGTGACGGTGGCCCCGGTCAGCTTGCCGTCGGCGACGGTGGCGTGGCCGGACAAGGTCTTGAAGCCGCCTTTGTGGTCGTTGGTGACCTTGGCGCCCACCCAGTCAATCTGGGAGTCTGCAGCGAGGCCCCAGGCACCGGCCGGCACGGCAGCGTTGGTGGCGCCCTGGACCGGAGCGGCCGGCGGGGGCGGCGGGGGACCGGGCTTTGCGGCCTTGGCAGCGGTCTTGTCGGCGGGCTTGGCGTCGGACACGGCTGCGGCCGGCTTGTTGTCGATCTCGCTGGTGCATCCGACGAGGGTGGCCGTGAGTGCGAGCGAAGCGAAGAGGTGCGTGAGGCGCATAGGGGCTCCTGAGCAGGTGGGGTTGGCCGGCTGATGTAGCCCGAATCCGGGGCGGGTGTGATACGGCCGACTGGCCATTCCTCGGGGTGCTCCTGCCCACAGGTTGGTTCAGAGTCATCACAAGCACGCCACTCTCAGTGTTCGCCCCCGTGGGCGCTGGGCCCGCGCGACAGGAGTGCAACCATGGCCAGCCCCGCTGAGCTTCGTGCCGCTGCCCGCACATTCGCGCTGAGCTTGCCCGAGGCGTGGGAGGACTTTCCCTGGGGCGAGTCGACCATCAAGGTGCGCAAGAAGGTCTTTGTGTTTCTCGGGAATTACGCACCAGAGGGCGTTCCCGACGACGTGTTGCGCGTCTCGGCGAAGCTGCCCCAGTCCATGACCGACGTGCTGGCGCTGCCGTTTGCGACCCCGACTGGCTACGGCCTCGGCAAGCACGGCTGGGTGAGCCTCCGCATCGAAGCAGGCGTCACCGTGGCCTTGGAAGACCTGCTCGGGTGGATTGAAGAGAGCTACCGTGCGGTGGCCCCCAAGACCTTGGTGAAGGCGCTCCATGCTTCGCGCTGAAGTCGCGGTGTCGCCGGGACTGGTGCTCGCCAACCGGCGCCCACTGGTCTTTGTCGCCGGTGTCAATGTGTTGGAGGAGGGCGAGACGTGTCTGGAGGTCGCGGCCGTGCTGAAGGCCTGCGCGACGCGGCTCGGGGTGGGCCTGGTCTTCAAGGCGTCCTTCGACAAGGCCAACCGCAGCAGCGCCCAGAGCTGGCGTGGGCCGGGCATGATCGCCGGGCTGGCCATGCTGCGCCGGGTCGGCGACGAGACGGGTCTGCCCCTCATGACCGACATCCACACCGCTGCGCAGGCCGCCCCGGTGGCTGAGGTGGTCGATGTCCTGCAGATTCCGGCCTTCCTGTGTCGCCAGACCGACCTGCTCGACGCCGCGATCCAGACCGGCCGGCCGCTGCACATCAAGAAGATGCAGACGATGAGCCCCCGCGATGCGCTGCAAGTGGTGGCCAAGTGCGCGGACCTGGGCGCACAACAGGTGATCCTGTGTGAGCGGGGCACCAGCTTCGGCTACCAAAACCTCGTGGTGGACCCCCTCGGTGTGGCGGAGCTGGCGGCTGGACCGGTGCCGCTGTGCGTGGATGTGACCCACGCCGTGCAGCTCCCGGGTGCGCTGGACGGACGCGCGGGGGGACGGCGGGACCTCGTGCTGCCCCTGGCGCTCAGCATGGCGGCCCTCGGTGTGGCGGCCGTGTTCTTTGAGTGCCACCCCAACCCAGACCTCGCCCGCTGCGACGGACCCTCCGCCCTCGATCTGCCCGGCGCCGTGCGGCTGATGGAGCGTGTGGTCGCCGTCGATCGGCTGGTCAAGGCCCTGTAGGCTCCCCGATCGGGGCTCAGCTCAGGCTGCGAAACCACTCCACAAAGGGGGTCAGGCGCTGGGCCGTGCGCACCGGATCCATGACCTCTGATGGCGGAACATGGACGAAGGCGCCCTGCGTCAGCCGACCCTCGGCCCGGGCCCGCAAGGCGAGGTGCAGTGCCCGATTGCACAAGTACGTGCCCGCGTGGTGGCTGATCTGGAGCTCAAGCCGACCCTCGGCGGCAGCTGCGACCGCGGCGGCGGGATCAAAGCCGACCTCTTCAGCGAGGGGCCCGCTGTCGCTCAGGGATGCCCGGGGCATCGGGCGCCCGTCATTGTCGGGAACCGTGGAGTACGCGATGTTCAGCGCGATGGTCTCGAGCTTGAGGGCCGTCGTGCCGCTGGAGAGACCGAAGCCGAGCCAGTGGGTGTGGCCGACCAGCGCCGCCGCGAGCGCCTCGGAAGTGTGGGCCCACGTGACCGGCAGGATGGTGACCGTGTCGGCCAGCGGCGCCAGCGCACGGGCGAGGCTCTCGCTGGGGTTGTCGTGGCCCAGCACCCCATCGCGACCCGGAAACGGCACGAAACCGGTGATGAGCAGGCGGGAGGGGGCGACGGGACTCATGGGGGGCTTCCTGCGAGACGCTGCACCGCGGCCAGGCATGCTGCGGTCGGTGGGATGGGGGAGCGGCAGTGCACTGTGTGGGCTTGAGCGAGACTGGGCCAGCCGCGGCCGGGGGGGGCGGTCGCCAGTCCGCTGCAGGTCGGCGAGCCATCATCGATCGTCCAGATCGTCACCCGATCAGTACCCCAGTGGTCGAGGCGGGGTTCACCTGAGCGGACCTTCGGGACTGCCCACTGGCTTGTCGAAGCGGGACCGGGTGGGGGTGGTGTCCGGTCTCTGTGCTCCCACTGTGCCCCAAGGTGCGGTCGGGGCGGGTTAGCCGAGGCCGAATGATCGATCCCCACCAGCAGGCGTGCCTGATGCGCGAAGTCTCCGAGGCACGGAGCAAGAGCGCATTCACCCGCCTGTTTCAGTGGTACGCCCCGCGCATCTGCGTGTGGTTGCGCCAGCGGGGGGCCTCGGTCATCCAAGCCGAGGAGCTCGCCCAGGACGTCATGCTGGACGTCTGGCGCCAAGCATCCCGGTACGATCCCGGTCGGGCGTCCGTCGCTGCTTGGGTGTTCACCATCGCCCGAAACAAGCACGTGGACCGCATTCGCAGGGAGCGGCGTCCCAAGCCGGAGCACGACGGCCTGCTGGTGCCGGCCCCGTCCCCAGATCTAGGGGAGGCCACGGGGGTGGCCCAACGCCGCGGACGGGTGCACGCCGCCCTGCAGCAGCTGCCCGATGCACAAGCGGCGGTGATCCGTTCCACGTTCCTGGACGAAGAGACTCAGCAAAGGGCCGCCGATCTCCACGGTGTGCCCCTGGGCACCATCAAGTCGCGCACGCGCCTGGCCTTCGGGCGGCTCCGTGAGCTGCTGTCCGCCGATGGCCCAGACGACTAGTTCACACGTGTAGCTCATGCGTGGCGAGGGCAAGCCCTCCGCACCGCGCCCAACGGGCACTCCTCCACGGCATCGTGACCATGCATCCTTCCCACCATCCCCCCCTCGACCTCCTGGCCGCCCACACCGCGGGCTGGCTGGCTGAAGACCAGTCTTTGCTGGTGGCCAGTCACCTGGAGCTGTGTCCGGCCTGCCGGTCCGAAGAGGCCGCGCTGGAAAAGCTGGGGGGTGAGCTGTTGGAGGGTGCCGTGGACGATGCCCCGCCCTCAGCCAGTCTTCTGGACGCGGTGCTCCGTCGTCTCGACGAGCCGGTCCCGCCCTCCGCCCCGCCACCTGCGCTGCCTGCATTCTTGGCGGACCTGCCCATTCCCACGGTGCTGCATCGCTACCTCGCGGACGTGCGGCGCTGGAGCCTGCTGCTGCCGGGCATTCAGGAGATCGCGCTGCCGGTCGAGGGCGCCCGCCTTCGGTGCAGCCTGCTTCGGTTCAAGCCGGGGGTGCTGCTGCCCCGCCATGGCCACGGCGGACGGGAGCTGAGCCTGGTCCTCCAGGGCGGCTTCGACGACCAGAGCGACGCGGGGGACCGGGTCTTCCTGCCGGGTGATCTGTCTTGCCAAGACCCCGAAGATGACCACGAGGTGCGGATCCACGAGGAAGGCTGCTTGGTGGTCTTCGCCCGAGAGGGACGACTCCTGCCCCGATCCTTGCTCGCAAGCGTGGGCATCTTCCTGGGGCAGCTATAGGGGGCACGGCCAGATTTTGGAGGGTCCATGACCGCCGACGCGCCCTTTCTGCACACCTATGGTCGCTATCCGCTCACCCTGGTTCGAGGGGAGGGCCGACGGGTCCAAGATGCCGATGGCCGCTGGTTCTTGGACGCCATCTGTGGCATCTCGGTCACCTCGCTGGGCCACGGCCATCCCCGGGTCTTGGCGGCGGTGCAGGCCCAAGTCGACGCCCTGTGGCACACCTCGAACCTCTACCATGTGCCGGTCCAGACCCAGTTCGCGACCACCTTGTGTCGCCTGATGGGGGGGCACGGGGTGTTTCTGTGCAACTCGGGCACCGAGGCGAACGAGGCCGCCGTCAAGCTGGTCCGCAAGCACCACTGGCGCACCGAGGGCCAG
>ERZ887849.2930-NODE-2930-length-13439-cov-9.036312_pt1 | contig 13439 bp, 13 predicted proteins | sample MGYA00521267_ERZ887849 | MGnify/ENA primary metagenome ERZ887849 (study PRJEB32303, sample SAMEA104408601) | aquatic metagenome | biome: Brackish water; feature: Pelagic; material: water | place: Baltic Sea | collected 2014-06-06T16:11:00 | depth 2,863 m ... | reverse complement strand
TGATATTAAGCGTGTGGTCGCGTATTCAACCTTATCCCAACTTGGATACATGACCGTTGCGCTAGGTGTTTCAGCATATTCTGCTGCGATGTTCCACCTCATGACGCATGCTTTCTTTAAGGCCTTGCTGTTTCTTGCGGCTGGCTCTGTGATTATCGGTATGCACCATGAGCAAGATATGCGCTTTATGGGCGGATTAAGACGAAAAATGCCCATTACTTGGTTGGTCTCACTAGTTGGGTCTTTGGCATTGATTGGATTCCCGTTTCTCTCGGGTTTTTACTCAAAAGACAGCATCATTGAAAGTGTCCATTTGTCGACAATCCCTGGCGCTGGTTTTGCGTATTTTGCTGTGCTGGTAGGGGTTTTCGTTACTGCGCTGTATAGCTTCCGCATGTACTTTTTGGTGTTTGAGGGTAAATATCGAGGAGGGGCACCTCATCATGACCATGGCTCCCAAAGTAATCATGAGCCTCACGAATCACCAATGGTGGTTTGGGCTCCTTTGGTCGTACTGGCGGTTTTATCGGTTTTTAGTGGGGCGATCTCAATACAACCTATTCTTTTCGGCGATTATTTCCAGGATGTCATATTTGTTATGGGGTCTCATGATGTAGTCCGACAATTTGGTGAGCACTTCCATGGATGGTTTGCAATGGGGTTGCATGGGTTCCAAACGTTACCCTTTTGGTTGGCCGCTGCTGGTGTCTTTGTCGCTTGGTTTCTTTTCGTGTATTCACCGAAAACCAGAAAAAAACTGGTCATATTTTCATTGCTTACCAAATTATTCGAGGAGAAATATTTCTTAGATAAATTTAATGAGTGGTTTTTTGCGAGAGGAGCAAAGTCTCTTGGTGGGGTGTTTTGGAGGATTGGTGATCAAAAAATCATTGATGGGCTCATTGTTAATGGCTCTGCTAAGTTAGTCGGTCGGATAGGTATGAAGCTCCGCCAGATGCAAACAGGTTTTGTGTCTCACTATGCGTTTGTGATGATATTAGGGGCTTTCGCTCTTGTCACAATTTGGCTTTTTTGAAAATAAGATAGATAAAAAATGTTGACCCACGTAATTGGTTCTTTGTCGCTCATTGTTTGGTTACCCATATTCTTTGGCGTTGCCGTATTGCTGGTTGGTAGAGATGGGCGAGAGCGTATCGCTCGCTGGATGACATTGGTGGGCTCTATTCTGAGTGCTCTGGTTGTGATCCCTGTATGGATGCGATTTGATGCGACGCAATCTGAATTTCAATTTGTTGAGTTCACTCCTTGGATTGAAACCTTCAATATCAACTATCACCTCGGTATAGATGGCATATCGCTGGTACTGATTTTGTTGAACGTGTTGACCACCATATTTGTTGTTGTTGCGGGTTGGGAAGTCATAACCAAAAAAGTATCTCATTATTTCGCCTCATTTTTAATTTTGTCTGGGATGATTAATGGCGTTTTTTGTTCCTTAGATGCCATGTTGTTCTATGTTTTTTTTGAGGCAACGCTTATCCCAATGTTTCTCATTATTGGAGTATGGGGTGGGCCAAATCGAGTTTATGCTGCAATTAAGTTTTTTCTTTACACGCTAGCGGGGTCTTTATTAACGCTGGTTGCACTCATTTATCTCTATAGGACCGCCGGAGGTAGTTTTTCAATCTCGAATTTTTATGCAGTATCAATTCCGCAAAGTGCCCAGGTTTTAATCTTTCTAGCGCTCTTTGCCGCTTTTGCCGTGAAAATTCCAATGTGGCCGGTTCATACTTGGTTGCCCGATGCGCACGTTGAAGCGCCAACCGGTGGATCGGTTGTTTTGGCGGCGGTTATGCTCAAGCTCGGTGGTTACGGGTTTTTAAGATTGTCGTTGCCGATTGTGCCCGATGCGGCAAGAGAATTGGCGCCCTTCGTAATTGGATTGTCTTTAATTGCGATTGTTTATATTGGATTTGTTGCGCTTGTTCAGCGAGATATGAAGAAACTAATTGCTTATTCGTCGATATCCCATATGGGCTTTGTGACTCTGGGTATATTTATATTTAATGTGGAAGGAATGCAAGGCGCTGTTATTCAAATGGTGTCCCACGGCTTTATCTCTACTGCATTATTCCTTTGTGTTGGGGTTTTGTATGACCGAATGCACTCAAGGGAAATTTCTGACTATGGAGGCGTCGTTAATTCGATGCCAATGTTCGCGGCGCTCTTTCTCGTATTTGCTATGGCTAACGCCGGCTTACCAGGAACAAGTGGGTTTGTGGGTGAGTTCCTTGTAATCATGGGTGCGATGGCGAGTAATTTTTGGTTTGCATTTGCAGCGGCTATGACCCTTGTCTTAGGTGCGGCGTATACGCTTTGGATGTATAAACGAGTTGTTTTCGGAGAGTGCGGTAGCGAACGGGTACTAGGATTAAAGGATGTTAATACGCGCGAATTCGCAATGTTGTTTGTTCTAGCGCTAATCGTAATTGGTATGGGCTTGTACCCCAAGCCCTTTACAGATGTGATTCATGTTTCGGTGGCTACGGTATTAGAGCTCGCCTCCGTGATTAAGAACTAAATAAAGCGATAGTCGATTATAAAAGGTATTTAAGTCACATATGGATTTTCAATTATCAGATCTATACACGCTCTTGCCTGAGATTTTTTTGCTCATCGGAGTCAGTGGTATTTTATTACTCGACTTATTTTTAAGTAAGGAGCAGCGTGGTGTTACGTACGTACTAACTCTCATAGTTTTAGTTGTGACGAGTGTTCTGCCGTGGTTTTTTTATGACGCAGACCCTACAGTTATTATGAGTGGATTGGTTGTTTCGGATGTGCTTGGAGCGGCTCTCAAATCGACGGTATGTGTTCTCATTGCAGTTGGCCTTGTGTATTCAAAGAACTACCTATTATCTCGCGGGTTACATCGAGGGGAGTACTTCTCACTGACGTTGTTTGCGACCTTAGGGATGATGGTCATGATCTCATCTAATCATTTCCTAAGTCTTTACCTAGGCCTTGAACTCTTAAGTTTAAGTTTGTATGCGATGGTCGCTCTCCAGCGTGATTCTGGCCGCAGTTCCGAGGCGGCTATAAAATACTTTGTTCTAGGGGCTATTGCTTCGGGTATGTTGCTTTATGGTATGTCTATGATTTACGGTGCTACTGGACATCTGAACATTGAAGCAATTGTATCTTCCATACTTTCTGGACATAGCGATTCGAATCTGCTCCGGCTTGGAGTGGTGTTTGTTATCGTAGGGATCGGCTTCAAACTCGGAGCTGTTCCATTTCATATGTGGATACCGGATGTCTACCAAGGCGCCCCCACCTCAGTGACGCTACTTATCGGCACTGCGCCTAAAGTTGCTGCATTTGCGTTTGTTTTGCGTTTACTTGCTGAAGCTCTTGGGCATCCATCGCTACATCAGGACTGGAGCCAAATGCTAACCGTTCTAGCCGTCGCCTCGCTGATTATTGGTAACGTTGTCGCGATTGCTCAAACTAACTTTAAGCGCATGTTGGCTTATTCGACGATTGCCCATATGGGGTTTTTGTTGATTGGTTTCATGACCGGCTCCATTAATGGTTATAGCGCGTCATTGTTTTATGTCTTAACTTACGTTTTGATGGCGCTGGGTGGGTTTGGCGTGATTTTGCTTCTATCCAGAGATGGGTTTGAGGCAGAAGAGCTTAGCGATTTGCGGGGGTTGAGTCAGACAAATCCTTGGTGTGCATTCCTCTTAATGATTATTCTATTTTCGATGGCGGGCATACCTCCAACCGTAGGTTTTTGGTCTAAGTTGTTTGTGATTCAGTCGATTATAGATTTGGGTTATGTAGGTCTTGCTGTGACTGCCGTAATGACTTCTCTCATTGGCGCTTTTTATTATTTGAGAGTTGTTAAAATTATGTACTTTGATGCGAATGAGTCCCCAATCAACACCGTCAAGTATTCGGCGGGAATGGCGGTCTTCGCAGTCAATGGTTTATTGCTGCTTGGTTTGGGTTTGTTTCCCGGTTGGCTCCTGTCCCTCTGTGAATCGTTAATTGAGAGTTCAGTCCGAACTTTTTGAGCGATGAGTCAGGACTTTACTGAAACTCAGCTAGAGTCGCGTATAGCTTACAGCGGCAGAATGCTTGAGGTGCGCGCAGATACTGTGCGGTTGCCAAACGGTAAAAAGGCAACAAGAGAATACATAGTGCATCCTGGAGCTGCCGTAATCGTTCCCATGTTTGAGGATGGTACGGTGCTTGTAGAGCGACAGTACCGTTATCCAGTGAAGCAACACATGTTAGAGCTTCCAGCTGGCAAGATCGATCTAAGAGAAGATCCTGAACGTGCGGCTCGACGAGAGTTGTTGGAAGAGACGGGCTATCAGGCAGAACGATGGGATTTAATCGGGACGCTAATGCCTTGTATTGGGTATTCAGATGAATTAATTTATGCCTATCTTGCTCAAGGTCTGACCTATTCAAAACAAAAATTGGATGATGAGGAGTTTTTGGAGACTTCCAGAGTGCCAATGGCTGAGCTGTTACAGCTGTCCCTAGATGCAAAGATGCAGGATGCTAAAACAATCATTGCTTTACTCTGGGCTGAGAATTTTAGGCAAGGGAATCGTTCGAAATAAGTCCCTGACTGTTGCTGGGCTATTTACGCCCTTGAATTTTCAGTTCTTGCCCCCATCTCGTTGATCTATAGGTAATACAATCCATTTAAATAGGGTGAAATTTAATGTCAGATGCCGCTGCTAAAGAGACGCTCGGGTTTCAAACAGAAGTAAGTCAATTACTTAAATTAATGATTCATTCCTTGTATTCAAACAAGGAAATTTTTCTCAGAGAATTGATTTCAAACGCTTCGGATGCTTGCGACAAGCTCAGATTTGAGTCACTCACAGATGCTTCGCTCATGGGCGAGGACGCGGTTCTTAAGATTGATATATCGATTGATCGGGAAAACCGAACTATTTCCATCTCCGACAACGGGATCGGCATGTCCCGAGATGAAGTGATACAGAACATTGGGACGATTGCAAAATCCGGAACTAAAGAATTTTTCAGCAAACTCACTGGAGATCAAGCCCAAGATGCTTCGCTTATCGGGCAGTTTGGAGTCGGTTTTTATTCCTCCTTTATCGTTGCAGATAAAGTGACGCTTATTTCTCGACGCGCTGGATTGGAGGCGTCCGAATCGGTTCTCTGGGAGTCTGAGGGTGAGGGTGAGTTTACGGTCGAAAGTACGTCCAAGCCGAGTCGAGGTACGCAAGTTATTCTGCATTTGAGGGTGGATGAAGACGATTTGCTGGAAGGGCATCGCCTCAAAACAATTGCTCAGCGTTACTCAGACCATATTAATCTTCCTATTTTTATGCCTAAAGAAGAATGGGATGCCAAAGAGAATAAGTACGTTCTCCAGGACGAACCTGAACAAATTAATCAAGCTTCAGCGATATGGGCTCGATCAAAAACCGAGGTGACTGATGAGCAATATGAGGATTTTTATAAGCATATTTCTCATGATTTTGAAAAGCCGTTAGCATGGGCTCATGCTCGAGTTGAGGGAAAGAGTGAATATACCCAGTTGTTGTATCTACCGAGTAAAGCTCCTTTTGATCTCTGGAACAGGGATCATAGACGAGGGCTAAAGCTTTATGTTCGCCGTGTATTTATTATGGATGATGCTGAGCAGTTATTGCCTGGGTATCTTCGTTTTGTCAGAGGTGTTGTAGATTCATCAGATCTACCGTTAAATGTCTCCAGAGAAATTTTGCAAGAATCTAGAGATGTTGATGCTATTCGTAAGGGGTGTATTAATCGAGTTTTGGTCATGCTTGAGGATATGGCTGCAAATCAACAGGATAAATTTAAAGAGTTTTGGAAAGCATTTGGTCGCGTTCTCAAAGAAGGGCTCGGGGAGGATTGGAGTAACAAAGAGCGTATTGCTAAGCTACTTCGATTCTCAACAACTGCTCAGATTGATGATGGTGAAGTCGTTACCCTTAGTGACTATATTGAACGCATGAAAGAGGGGCAAGATAAGATCTACTACATCACCGCTGAGACGCATGCGGCGGCGAAATCCAATCCTCATCTCGAAATATTTAAGAAAAAAAATATTGAAGTCCTTTTGCTCTCCGATCGAGTCGATGAGTGGGTGGTTTCTAATCTTCAAGAGTTTGATGAAAGAAAACTTGTCTCAGTTGCTAAAGGATCCCTTGATTTAGGGCCAATTGATGATGAGAAATCTGATGAAACTGAAACTGATGCTGAGGGTGGTGATTTAGTGGAGCGTATTAAAGCTGCATTAGTGGGGAGAGTCAAAGATGTTCGTGTGTCCAGTCGATTAGTTGACTCCCCGTCATGCTTGGTATCCGATGAGGATGAAATGAGTATGAATCTTTCAAGAATGTTGAAGGCGGCGGGACAAGATGCGCCTTCAGTTGAACCGATTCTGGAAGTTAATGTTCATCATCCAATTGTGAAGAAAATGGCGGCCGAGAAGGATGCCGCTCGCTTTTCGGACTGGAGCTCAATCATCTTCGATCAGGCTATGTTGGCTGATGGTGGCGCACTTGAAGATCCTGCGGCTTTTGTCGTGAAATTGAATAATTTAATCTTGAGCTTGCCTTAAAGCACTTGATTCTATGACGTTCTGAAGATACATTTCACAGGGAGGGTGCTTAACGGGCCTCATTTAGTTAGCGGTGTTATGTAGTTATTGGTTAGGAGTCGCGATGATTAGTGTGCTTCCGAATACCATTACCCTTGGTCGATTGTTGTCAGTTCCGTTTTTGGCAATCATATTGTCAGGCCACGACTATCAACTGGCTTTTTGGTTTTTTTTAGTCTTAGGCTTTTCAGACGGTTTGGATGGGTATGTTGCTCGTCGATTCAACGCAGTCACAACGGTGGGGACGATATTGGATCCTGTCGCTGATAAATTGTTGGTCATTACCTGCGCTTCGATCTTGGTTTGGGAAGGTTTATTACCTCTGTGGATTGGCATCCCTCTAGTTTTGAGAGATGTTGTGATGCTGAGTGTTGGACTGCTTGACAGCAAATTAAGAGATATTCGAGTAGTACCTAATCTATGGGGTAAGTCACACGCGGCACTTGCGTTTCTAGTTATTGCACTTGCTTTTGCACAAGAGGCAAAATTATTCGTGAGTGATTTAATTCTAAGTGTGATGATGCCAACATTATTGGTAACTTTGTTTATTTCTACCGTCGTATACTTTGCCGAGTGGCGACGTGTGCGTCTTAGTGATCGCGCCACATCAGCGGCATCTATGTAGTTTTATTTTTTTGTTACTTGGTCAATCAAAGACTGGTGCAGACTTAAATATGCTTCCAGGTTGGAGACCTTTTTTCAATAAATGCATCTATCCCTTCGCCAGCATCAAAGGCCATCATATTGCAGGCCATTGTCTCGGCTGCGAACTTGTAGGCGTCATCTATACCCATCTCAATTTGTCGGTAGAGCATTCGTTTACCTGTTGAAACGGCAACCGCCGACTTGCGAATAATTAAATTAGCCATCTGGATCACTTCGGCATTCAGTTGTTTGGCAGGGACAGCTTTGTTGATTAGTCCGAATGACTCTGCGGTGCGTGCGTCAATGAACTCACCGGTAAATAGTAATTCTGCAGCTTTTTTTCGATGAATGTTTCGAGATACGGCAACCGCCGGTGTTGAGCAAAATAAGCCGTAATTAATACCAGAAGTTGCAAATTTCGCTTCTTCTGAGGCAATGGCAAGATCACAGGTCCCAACGAGTTGGCAGCCGGCAGCAGTCGCAATGCCATGTACTTTAGCGATCACAGGTTGAGGGATCCTCATTAAGGTGAGCATGAATTGGCTGCAGGTATTAAACAGCGCGTCATAGTACTCTCGACTTGGGTTTGCCCGCATTTGTTTAAGGTCGTGCCCAGCACAAAATGCGTCTCCGCTCCCCTCAATGACTACGACTCGAACCGATGAATCATTGCTGATGGTCTCTAATTGCATTTGCAGTGCTGCAAGCAGTTCCTCGGAGAGCGCGTTGAACGCTTTCGGGCGGTTAAGTGTCAGTGTGGCGATGCCGCCTTCATCCGCCCTAAGCAATACTGTTTCGTCTGCATTGAGTTTCGCTGTGTTTTCGGCGTCCATATTGAGTCTCTCATAATCGGTTTCTTTAGAGTAGTATAACGCTAATAATAGAATGAGTTAAACTCCTGAAGATTCTTGTTTTCAATGACTTACGCTAATGCGACCAGGGATCGAGCCCTGTCATGACAATGGATAACGTATCATTTACCGTCATTGATTATCTGGCGGTTGCCATATTTTATTTTGGCTGGGTTGGTTACGCCAAATTTTCGAGACGTGCTGCTGATAATGGGATGCCAAGCCTAATGAGTGTCATGGTGCGTTATCGAGAGGAATGGTGGCGCGGGACCATTCGAAGAGATCTAAAGATCGTTGACGCAAATATTATTCTCACTTTATCAAATGGCGCTACGTTTTTCGCTTCAACGACCATTTTGATCTTAGGTGCGCTTCTGGCGCTATTGGGCACGACCGACAGAGCGATTGAAATCCTTGCTGATTTGCCATTTGCGATTAAGAACGACACTTTGGCATGGGACTGTAAAATCGTATTACTGCTCGCTATATTTACATATGCTTTTTTTAAGTTCACCTGGTCCTTAAGGCAGCACTTTTTTTGTTCGGTGATGGTAGGCGCAGCACCGGATACTGATGCCGAGCCCGATGTGCGCGAACAGTTTGTCCAGCGTGGCTCACGAATGGCGACTACCGCGTCGAATACCTTCAATGACGGTTTGCGTGCTTATTACTTTGGTCTATCGGTCTTGCCTTGGTTTCTGAATTCTTGGCTATTTATTCTCTCCACCATTATGGTAATAGGAATTCTTTACCATCGGGAGTTTAAGTCTGATGCGCTTAAAGCAATGCTTGGAAATGATTTGAGTAAAGGCTGATGTAATAAAGCTATATGCGTCGACTTTATATTTTATGGGAGGGGTTGTGAGCGATAAAAAGAAATTTTCTTGTAACCAGTTAGATGACAATGAATTCAAAAAAGATGGTTGGCGCCCATTTTTTGAGTGCAGGGATTTAGGTATTGAAGAGGCGACAGATAGGACCATTTTTTGCGCACGTTATCCGAGCGGTACTCAGCGAGCATTTGGTAACGCTATCATGATGTGACATTTCAAATGGTCTACATTTAGAAGTGTTGGGCAGAGTTCGAGTATGGAGAGGTCGGACGAAAGCGGTTAACAGTCGGCACATGTGTGCATCAGCCGTCGGGCATTCATCATAAGGAAGTCACACATAGTGATGACTTAGAGCTGATCGAGATTGTGATGCAAGGAGACTTTGAGACGAAAGAGAGTTAATTTTTAGCTAAGCCACATCGTTACTGGCAATAATTGTTTTTGCGCAATGATCTGAGAAGTCTTTGGCCTCTTCGATGAACTGAAAAAAATCTAACTCAAAGGATTCTAACTGTGCGACGAGATCTTTCGCGCCGCCTAAAAGTGCGTTCCCTCGCTTCAGCCTACACCCCAGTCGCTCGATTTGCTGAGTGATCCCATCGATTGTTATGTAGGCTCCAAACCAATCCTGGTCAATAATTAAGCGCGAGACCTTTCTGAATCTTTGTGGATTTTCAGGTCGATCTTTGAGGACTACTTGGTAGATGTGTTGGCTGAAATCTGCTAATTTTTTAGCATGCAGTTTCGACCAGTGTTTGGCAAGAATGTGGTCGAAGTACATATCAATCAGTATCCCAGAAAATCGTCTTTGCTTAGAGTTAATCCTTGCTGCACTTTTTCTGAAAATATCTGAGTTGTTTGAAAAAACATCAATTTTTCTGTGAAGTTTGATCCCATTAACAACATCATGTTGGTGTGTCCCCAACATCCGCTCGTCTATAGGCCCCTTTACAAAGTCACCAAGGATGCTGCCTAGTTGCCAGTCCTCATTATTTGGAGATAAGAAAAGATGTGCGAGGTAATTCATGGCTTATATACTTTTTATCTTAAGATTTAATGTCTGATCTGTACTGTGCGCAATACGCGCACAGTGGTTGCTTTAAATTCATTACGATTCTATCGGAAGACGCAATCGTTATAATCATGGCTAAATACAAACAGAGAAACCTACCGTGACGAATGATAGTCAAATTACAAATATGAGTCCTTATGAGCAATTGATGGCTCTTGCTAATGATTTAGCGGGGAAGGCGCCTATAGGACGAGTGTCGGCAGATCAAACGCCGCTTTATAACCTGGTTGACACGTTCGTGGATTCTGGAATGAGTGATGTCGTGAAGCAGGCGTGCTGGCATCCTAATTCTATTTTATCTGGTCGTGTGACCAGACAAGTGGCGGACGTAGCGATAACAGCTAATCGAAAACAAAGTGCATTTCGCTTAGATTTGTTTGTGATGCCGATTATTTTGGTTATTGGCTCCCAGAAAAGTAATACCATTTCGACGATATTGAATGATGTAGCCGCTTTGAGTGACATCCTTGAAAGTCTTGGCGTCCTGGGCCACTGTAAGAATTTTGGATTGGCTAATTGTTTAACGGATTATGAAGCCTTGCATCAATATCCCCTTGACTCGTGGAGATTGGCTGGCCAATACGATGAATTAAAAAATATGACGGTTTTGGATTTTCCTGGTCATCCAATCGATGTTTCAGCTGGAGTCGAAGTGGCGCATTTGCGATTTCTATGTGGTGTGGCTCTCAGTCCGGCTTCTGCACCTTCGGTTTTTGAGTCCGCAGGGGATATTGGTAGGTGGGGGATAAAATTTGCTGAGGCGGTAAGCGCCCAATTATCTAAGGCGGATTGTTCAGTTTTGGCGCTGCCTCGACCACCGAGACCTCTGATCAGATCTCTTGAGGAGGGATACTGGGCAGTGCGGGAAATTGGATTTCAGTTGTTCGCTAGTAATGCAATCAATCATGCTCGCCTAAAATTTGGGGAGCCAGATGTGTCAATTGATGCGAGTGCAGGTGGTAGAGTGTTGACTCGGTTATCGTCTTTGTTTGATGACTCGTTCGATAGGACATATGATTTTCCCGTCGCGCCTTATGAATCTAATGATCAAGCGCTTGAAACGATTGATCAGTTCTTTAGGGATATAGGTATTCAGCGTTACCAGTTAAAAGTATCCAAAGGCGAAGAGAAATATGTTAACTGCGAACCGTAAGATGTACTTGCGAGCTTAATGCTTCTTAAAAGGGTTTTATGAAAACAGTATTGGTTACTGGTGCCGGCAGAGGCATAGGCTTAGCCGTCGCTAAAAAATTCTCATCAATGGGTTGGAACGTGCTGTCCCTAGATAAAGAGTTTCAAGCTACTGTTATTGGAGAACGTATTAAGTTTGATTTAAGGTCTCTCGATAAAATTCCAGAGTTAATAGGTCGTTTGGGGCCGATTGATACGTTGGTTAATAATGCGGCGGTGCTATTTTGTGACGCGATGGACTCCATACCTCAGGATCATATACAAGAGATTTTAGAGGTGAACCTTTTAGCCCCTGCGAGATTAATTGAGTCCGTCTCATTGGGTATGCGATCCCGAGGCGGTGGCCGTATTGTTTCGGTTGGTTCAGTCTCGGCATTCACGGGTCATCCTGATCTTTGGTATGGCGCGACGAAGGCGGCGTTACTGAATCTTACAAAGAGTTATGCGTCACATCTTGGTCGAGATAATATATTCGTGAATGCGGTGGCGCCTGGACCAACGCTGACGACGATGTATGAGCAATTGCCTGAATCCAGAAAAGAATCTGTAATGAGCAGTGTGCATAGTGGACGGCCTTGTTTACCAGAGGAAGTCGCGGAGACTATTTTTTGGTTGGGGGCAGAAAGTCCGGCCTATGTTTCTGGAACCACTGTTGACGTAAATGGTGGTTCCTACCCTCGATGACTGAAATGTATTATTTGTCGATTGCCGTTGTGTCGCCTTTTAGGTTTTTGATTCCGTGAAATTTCAGGCTGAAGAGACACCATATTTTGGTCTAGGCCCAGACTTAATTCTTAATGCGCTTGATCACGTTGGCTGGAAAACTACTGGCAAGTTAATGCCTCTAAATAGTTTCGAGAATCGAGTGTATCAAATTGGCGTTTACGATGAGGATCGAGAATTCGATGTGGTCGCGAAATTTTATCGACCAGGTCGATGGTCCCAAAATCAATTATTAGAGGAGCACAAATTTACCTTTGATTTGTCTGAGTTCGAACTTCCAGTGATCGCGCCTATTAAGATTAATCAAGAATCTCTTTTTAAGGTCGGTAAATTTCAGTTCGCCGTATTTGAAAAAAAAGGTGGAAGAGCACCTAACTTGGAAGACGATTCGGTGCTGAGTTGGATCGGTCGCTTGATCGGTCGCATTCACGCGGTATCTGCGACGCAATCCTTTCGGTATCGTCCGTCTATGAGTACGGGCCAGTTTGGTCGAGAGCCTGTCGAATTTATAATAAATAATGGGTTTATGCCTGCTGAATTACGTGAAGCGTACGAAGGTCTCGTGGATCTCGCGTTAACGGCGATTGATGGCGCTTTAAAAGGAGCGGAAGACTCCTCGTTCATCCGGTTATTGGGTGATTGTCACCCAGGGAATATTTTATGGATGGAAGATGGCCCAAGTTTTGTTGACCTGGATGATGCTGTAATGGGCCCGGCTATTCAGGATTTATGGATGCTGTTGTCGGGAGATCGAGAGTCTATGGCAATGCAGTTGCGTAAAGTCCTGATCGGATATGAGCAATTTATGACATTTGACTACCAACAGGTCGCTTTAATCGAACCGCTCCGAACGCTGCGCATCATCAACTATGCAGGTTGGTTAGCTCAGCGGTGGAACGACCCCGCATTCCAATTGGCTTTCCCGTGGTTTGGATCACAGCGATATTGGGAAGAACATTTGGGTCATATTCGAGAACAAATTGGTTTGATGCAGGAGGGGTTTGCTCTTTAAATATTTGAGTTTTAATGAACTGATGAGATCCAATCTCGGCTCGGATCTTTCAGTATTTTTTCTGAGAAAATAACGGCACCTCCAACCCTAAAGAATCATTTAATGTTTTATGCATTTTATAAGTTGCAGTGCTCTTTGCTTTCGCCTTTAGTGGTTGCGGCGAATGTCTCAAAAGAAAATGCTAATAGTCCTTTCAATCTAATGCGTGATCTTCATTTCACGAGAGATATGGGTACGAATAGTGAACTCTTTACGTGGTTAATTCGGGGGTATCAAAAACCCGAATGGGATATCGATACGATTTTGGTATGCTGTAAAAAAGTGGTGATCGATGCAGAAGTTGTGCTCGACAAGCCTTTTTGTAAATTAATACAAAACACCTGGTTGCAAAAATTGTAGGACATTACGGTATATTTAGTAGCGGCAAATTTAGGTCGATAATTTATCCACAAATTTTAAATTTTATTTA